>QWCE01000326.1_pt1 | contig 93123 bp, 77 predicted proteins | sample 1972531 | NCBI WGS metagenome assembly QWCE01 (sample SAMN09866716, study PRJNA288562) | Human gut metagenome isolate term4_stool, whole genome shotgun sequencing... | reverse complement strand
ATTACTTCGTTACGTTCGCTTTTTTCTGTTCACTCTCTTAAGAATGTTCAGGTGCTCTTCTTTTAGTTCATGTTTGCTATTCAATTTTCAAGGTCCGTTCCTTTCGTTCTCCGAAAGGCGCTTTGCTATCATACCTCTGACTTTGTGAACTTGTCAAGGCTTTTTTGAAATTCTTTTGAAAAAAGTTGAAAATCTGGAAAAGGCCTGAATTCAGGCTTTTCACGATTGAGCATGATTTGTTTTCAAGCCTTGCTTCAAAAAACGATTAAATTTTTCTCCAGCGCAGCTTCATTTTTCTGTTCTGCGGCAAACGAAAGAATCGTCTTAATGTGAGTATAAAGCATGTTGTTCTTTTGAGCGGACAGTCCACTTGTTCAAACTGTCACGTGCGCGCGGGGGCCGATAAGCACGGAGGCCGATAAGTATGTAGCTTATATAAGAGAGTGAGAGTACAGCATGAGGTATCGTTTGCGTATGCAGACAGTCCGTTTTCTTAGCCCTCATGCAAGCATGCACGGGCACTCGCTCACTGAGCCATCGTAATAGCCTTTCCATTAAGATAAATGCGCTGGAAGTTCAGATCAGGATCGCTGAGGATAAGATTGGCTCTGCGTCCTGCGGCAATCACCCCGGCTTCCCCGGCAATACCGATCAGCCTGGCCGGATATTCGCTCGCGGCAAAGAGGGCATCTTCCAGCGGCACACCGAAACTCACAGCCCGGCGCAGCATGACATCCAGAGGACTGACGCTGCCGGCCAGCGAACCTGTCGCAATGCGGGCTTCTCTGCCCTTCACCATAACTTGCTGGCCGCCCAGCTCATAAAGGCCGTCGCCCAAACCAGTCGCTCTCATGGAATCGGAGATCAGGCAGAGCCGGTCTTTGAATAGCGTAAAGGCCAGGCGAATCATCGCCGGATGCACGTGTATCCCATCGGCGATGAGCTCGACCGAAACCTGCGGATTTTCAAAGGCTGCGGCAATCGGTCCGGGCTGACGGTGGTACAGCGGTTCCATCGCGTTATAAAGATGCGTGACATGGTGGACGCCCTGGGCAAAAGCCCAGCTGGCCGTCTCATAGTCGGCCTGACTGTGTGCCAGAGAGAGGAGGACGTGACCGGCTGCTTTGCGGATGAAGTCCTGTGCCCCGGGCAGCTCGGGCGCCAGGGAAAGAAGGCGGATTCTGTTTCCACTAAGCTGCTGATAATGGCAGAAATCCCACCAGGAGAGAGGCTGAATCGCCCCAGGCTTCTGCGCGCCTGCTTTTTTCGGATTAAGCCACGGCCCTTCCATATGGATACCGCAAAACCAGGCCACCCCCTCGGGGTCTCCCTGGCGTCCGGCTTCCCCAGCGAAGCGGAAAATCTTCTCCAGCTGAGAAGCGGGCACGGTCATGCTCGTCGGGCAATATTGGGTGATCCCGCATGAAGCCTCAAAGCGTAAAAGCTCGCGCCATCCGGCGAGATCGGCATCGCTGAAATCGTGGCCCATGGCGCCATGGGAATGGATATCTGTGAGGCCTGGCAGAAGCAGAAGGCCAGAGGCATCCAGAATTTCTTCCCCGTCTTTGGACGGCAATTGACCCCAGGGCGAAAGTTCGGCTATACGTCCACGCTCTACACGCAGATCCCATTGATGAAAGTGATGGTCGGCAAAGATAGCGGCATTTCTGATCAACAAGGTTTAGCCCTCTACCATGATGGTGCCATTCTGGTTCCACTGGAAGGGGCCATTGCCAATCCAGCTGTTGCCGCCGCGCTCCATAAGGGAGTTGACCAAAAAACTGTCTTTGCTGAGGCCACTGCCATCCGGCGCAAGTTCGCTTAACTGGCCGTTGACCACTGAGAGCAGTCCTCCACCGTCAGTCAGAATGTAGCAGCGTGACCCATCGGCATTGATGAAATAGGTCGCCGCGTTCTGTGCGAGCAGCTGGGCGGCCTGACCGCTGCGCCTGCTGTAGAGATTGTTGCCCTGGAGGTAGTAAATCACACTGCCGTCCTGGCTGCTCAATAGCTGAGAGGAGCCTGCGCCGGAGAGCGTCAGGGGCTGCACCGCCTGTGACAGGTCCGCTCTCGCGTCGAGCCCTTTCACAACGCCAGAGGCATCAATCCAGTAGACGGCATTCGGTGCGGTGACCGCTTCCTTAATGTCGTTTTCCAGCAGAGCGCTGCGCGCGCCCTCACTGCCGGTCAAAGAGTCATTGCTGAGCCAGAGAGCTCCACGGTCAAGGATAGCGACCTGGGCAAAAGCCGAGTTTTGATCGCTGCCCGCAGGCAGAATGGACGCTTCATCGGTCAGCGGCTGATCCATAAGGATCTGATCGACGGAACCATCGCCTTTAATACGAATGACATAAGCCGTATCCGGGGCAAAGAGCAGGCTTTCACTGCCGTCAGGGGAGGTTTCGATTTTAAGTTTGTCTCCGGCCACAGGAATACTGCTGGTCGTATTCTCGCCCACCGAATTGTGGTAAAAGTACACATTACCTTCATCCTGGAAAACAGCGAGTTTGCCAGTCGGGTCAATGTATTTCAGCGTCACCTGTCCCTGTGCCACGCCGGCCTGCAGCAGCGGAACCCCGCCGGCAACTTCGCCACGCGTGTCAAAGAGAACAACACTGCCGTCATTTTTGAGCGCCATCCACTGGTCGCTTTCGCTTGCCATGAGAACAGAACTCACCCCGGCAGCCATCACTGAAGGCTGACCATCAAAACTGCTGTAATACAGCATCCCGTCATTCATCAGATAAGAATAACCCTGATTGCTGACCAGCCCCTCCATACCCAGAGGCGCACCTGCGCCCAGGGGGATCGCCTGCTGCGTCTGTGTGTCGATAAGGGTGTAACCTTCCGCGCCGTGAGCGATCAGATGCAGTCCATCCGGGGAGGCATAGACTTTGTCAAAACTCCCAGGGATAGTCAGATAGGTTGGTACGCCATTGGCATCGAGGACCTGAGCGACAATCTTATCGGAATCCAGGCGCGGAGGTATCCGCCTGACTGGCGCAGCGAGCGTTTCGGGTGCGGATCCGGGAGTCTGATTAGGCAGGTCAAAGGCCTGGGCTTCAACCCCGGCGGCAGGCTGCTCTTCTGCTGGTGTCTGAGGCTGTGGTTCCGCAGCCGGCTGTTCTGGTGTCTGCGGCTGAGGCTGTGCATCCCCCGCAGCTGGAGGATTCATGGGAAGGATCGGCTGCGCCAGCTCTTCGCTGGGCAGCGTATTGACAATCGGCGGGGGTGCAAAGGGCGGATAGGTCACGCTAGGACTTTCTGTAGGCGGCAGCGTCTCCGGCGCCGGTGTCCAGGCCGGAAGATTCTCATAAGGATCGGTCTGCAGCGGCGGCAGCGTCTCCGTTGCTTTGGTTTTTCGAGGCGCTGTGGTATGTTTGCTCGTGCGGCGTTCCGTCTCTGAGATCTTGCTCGTCTGTCTGGTCTGGCGCTCCAGCCTGGCATTGCTCTGACGTTTCAGCACAGAACTCAGGAAGAAGATAAAGGCCAGAACAAGCAGGCCAATAATCAGCGGAATCACGATCATGAGGAGATGTTTGCGATATGGTGAAACCTCGTCCTCATCATTCTCCGCAAAAAAATCCTCAACAAAGTCCTCTTGCGCAGGACTTGCATAGCGCTCTTCCTCTCTGCGGCGGGCATCAGCATAGGGACTGCGTCCGGGCATGGGGGCAGGCTGTCCAGCTCTCATGGCACGAAGCGCCGCTTCCTGAGCAGCCTCTGCACGGCTCCCGGCAGCCTGTCCAGGCTGTCTTTGTGGAGGAGCTGCAGGGTAGGATCCTCCAGTAAGAGGTCGGTCGGGGAAAGGGCGACGCGCCGCGGACTGTGGCGGCGTCATGGGAGAAGCCACACGAGGTGCTCCGCCTGCCGGGTGATTGCCTGCTCCCTGAGGGGCGCGCCTGGCCAGCTCTTCCGCTTCTGCGGAAAAGGGCGGGGGCGCGGTCATGGGGCCCCTGGGGCGCTGTGGCACAGGAGCATTTCCCTGCCCAGGTCGTTGAGGCGGTACAGGTCGTCCGCCGCCAGGTCTTGCATTATCCCAGGATTGATTCATAAGTTTTGCCTCAGTTTTGCCTCAATAATCCAGGATCAACCTTTTTCCAGCTCACTCAGATAGGTTTCAAACTGAGCTAAAGCATCTTCAACCGGTCGGGGAGTAGTCATATCGAGGCCGGCCTTTTTCAGCACCTCAATAGGATAGTCGGAAGATCCGGCTTTCAAGTAGCCGAGATATGCCTCAATATCAGCTTTCTCACCCCCAAGGATTCTGGCCGCAAAAGCGCTGGCAGCTGAGAAGCCGGTGGCGTACTGGTAGACATAGTAGTTGTAATAAAAATGCGGAATCCGCGCCCATTCCAGGCTGATCTCCGGGTCAAAAGCCAGCTCGCTACCATAGTAGCGGCGGTTCAGTTCGCCATACTTCTCACAGAGGAAATCCGCTGTGAGAGCTGTTCCCTGCTGATCGGCCTGATGGATCAGATGCTCAAAATCAGCAAACTGGGTCTGGCGGAAAACCGTACCCTTAAAGCCGTCGAGATAGTGCATGATGACGTACCTGCGGGTGGCCGGATCCTTGACCGTTTTGAGCATATAGGCAGTGAGCAGGTTTTCGTTGGTTGTCGAAGCAATCTCGGCAAGGAAAATGGAGTAATCACCATAGATATAGGGCTGAGTGCTGCGCGTCAGGCTGCTGTGGCAGCTATGGCCAAGTTCGTGAGCCAGGGTAAAGACGTCGTCCAGCGTACCTTTCCAGGTCATCAGGATATAGGGGACACTGTCGTAGCAGCCGCCGGAGTAGGCTCCGGAACGCTTGCCCTGATTTTCGGCAAAGTCGATCCAGCGCTCGCTGAAGGCACGTCGAAGGATGGCCGTATAGTCCTCACCAAGGACTGAGAGGGCATTCAGGATCAAGTCTTCGGCTTCCTCGATGGTATAGCTGAGATTGAGGTTCTCTACTACCGGAACATAGAGGTCGTAGCTGTGAATGTCTTCAAGCTTCAGCAAGTTTTTGCGCACGGCGACATAGCGATGCAGTAAGTCCAAATGCTGATCGATACTGCTGAGGAGATTGTCATAAACCGACTCGGGAATCTTATTGCTGAAAAGGGCTGCTGCGCGGGCTGAGGCGTACTTTCTCACTTCCGCTGTAAAGTTATGCGACTTCACAGCAGAAGAAAGGGTCTGGGCATAGGTATTTCGGAATTGCTGGTAGGTCTTATAAAGACCTTTGAAGGCCTCTTCCCTTACGCGCCTGTCCCGGCTTTCAAGAAGTTTGCCGAAGCGACCGTGAGTAATTTCGATCTCTTCTCCGTCCTCATCCTTAATTTGGGGAAAGCGCTGATCGGCATTGTCGAGCACCGAAAAAATCTCCGCAGGCGCACCCAGCACTTCGCCGCTGCGAGCGAGCAGACGTTCTTCCGCAACACTCAGCATGTGCTCGCGCGAACGACGGATGAGCTCATAGGCATGAGCATAGAGTTCCAGACCTTTTTCTTCGTCCATGAGCTTTTTCATTTCGTCATCGCTGAGTGAAGCCAGCTCCGGATCAAACCAGGAAACGGCCGCCATGATTTTGGAGAGGAGCTGGCCCATGCGGGCATTCATCCCACTATATCTGGAATCGGCGGTATCCTGATCTCCTTTCATGGAAGCGTAGACATAAAGTTTTTCGATCTCCCGTCCAAGCTGATCGGCAAAGTTCTGATAGGCCAGCAAGTTTGCTCCCGACTCATGAATTTTGCCCTGCCAGGCGGCCGCCTTCTCTACGTAAGTCTGTGCTTCGGCAAAGGCCTTCTCCCAGGCATCATCATCGGGAAAGAGTTTGCTGAGATCCCAGGTAAGGGCCTGATCCACCTCAGCTCTCAGGGGAAGAGTATTCTTGCTTGCGCCGTCTGCAGTTTCTTTAAACATCGGATTCTGGATCAAATTCATACTTAACCTCTTTTCAGGGATGAGATGGATCGGCTTCGGCCGATTCGTTATTCTGTTCTGTCTCAGTTTGATCTTCTTCGCTCTCATCTTCATGATCGACCACAGCAACATCCGTGACCAGACCCTCTTTGGAGCGCATCAGGGTGACGCCCTGAGTGGCTCTGGAAAGCAGAGGAATTTCGCCGGCATGAACGCGGATGACCACGCCCAGATCGTTAATCAGGAGGATATCCTTTTCATCCGGAGCCAGGCAAGCCCGTACGAGCAGTCCCGTTCGCTTGTTGATACGGTAAGCAATCAGGCCTTTGCCGCCGCGCTTCTGACAGCGGAACTCGGAAAGCAGGCTGCGTTTGCCGAGGCCATGCTCCGTGATAAAGGCGACCTGATCGTCGTTATCTGTGACAATCATGGCGATCACTTCATCGTCCGGCCCCAGGGCAATACCGCGCACCCCCATGGTGTTGCGGCCGGTGCTGCGCACATCGCTTTCAGGGAAACGGATGCCCATGCCCTTACGAGTCACGAGCAGGATCTGCGATTGCGGATCGGAAAGGCTGCAGCTGATGGCTTCGTCATCCTCTCGCAGACTGATGGCAATGATGCCGTTGCGGTTGATATTGTTGTATTCCGAGAGGCGGGTTTTCTTGACCAGACCCTTTTTCGTAGCCAGCACGAGGCTAACCTCTTCGCCCTGCAGGGTCACCGGCAGGAGGCCCCGAATCTTCTCGCCTTCCTGCAATCTGAGCAGGTTGACAAAAGCTGTGCCGCGTGCCTGACGACTGGCTTCAGGGATCTGGTAGCCCTTGAGGCGATAGACCCGTCCACGATCCGAGAAAGCCAGAATCGTGTCATGCGTGGAGGTCGTAAACATGGATTCCACGTAGTCCTCATCGCGGGTACTCATGGCGGTAATGCCACGACCTCCGCGGTGCTGTCTGGAGTACTGGATTACCGGGGCGCGTTTGACGTAGCCCGCATGTGAGAGTGTGATGATGACATCTTCCTCTTCGATCAGGGATTCATCGTCGATATCGCCGAGGCTCGCCTCAATGACGGTGCGACGTGGGTTCGCATAGCGATTTTTGATGTCCAGAAGTTCCTCACGCACGACTTCGTCGCGGCGGGCGGGATCAGAGAGGATGGCATGAAAATCAGCGATGCGCTGCACCAGATCTTCACGTTCTGCCTCCAGCTTTTCGCGCTCCAGACCGGACAGCCGGCCGAGGCGCATGTCGACGACGTGTTGAGCCTGTTTCTCGGTGAAACCGAAGCGGCTGCAGAGGGCTTCGCGGGCGACATTTTCATTGGCCGACGCACGGATCACCGAGATAACGGCGTCAATCTGGTCGATAGCCTTCTGCAGACCTTCGACGATGTGCAGACGGGCTTCCGCTTTTTCCAGGTCGAAAGCCGTGCGCCGCATAATCACACTGCGTTCATGCTCAAGATAGTAGCTCAGGGCCTGCGGCAGGTTGACGATGCGGGGAATCATGTCTCCGCGCTCGTCCGGAACCAGTGCGAGCATATTCGCATTGAAGCTGTCCTGCATCTGCGTATTGTGGAAAAGCTGGTTCAGCACCACTTCCGGGGTGGCGTCGCGCTTCAATTCGATGACAATGCGCACTTCCTCGTTGCGGTCGGATTCGTCGCGGACATCGGAAATGCCCTCAATGCGGCGTTCCTTGACAAGATTGGCGATACGCTCGATCAGACGGCCCTTGTTGACCATATAGGGCAGATCGCGAACGATAATGCGGTGGCGGTTGCCCTGCATTTCTTCGATATCAGTGTGGGAACGCACGAGAATACGGCCACGTCCTGTGCGGTAGGTCTGACGAATGCCGGAACTGCCAAGAATCATGCCGTAAGTCGGAAAATCAGGGCCGGGGATAATCTCCATGAGCTCATCGGCCGTGGCCTCAGGGTTGTCAATCAGATAGAGCGTCGCATCAATGCATTCGCCCAGATTATGCGGGGGAATGTTGGTGGCCATGCCGACCGCAATACCGGAAGAACCATTGACCATGAGGTTCGGAAAAGCGGCAGGCAGAACGGTCGGCTCCATGACATGCTCATCAAAGTTCGGGCGGAAATCGACCGTATCCTTGTTGATGTTGGCCATCATCTCCTGAGCAAGTTTGGTGAGACGCGCTTCCGTATAACGATAGGCCGCCGGAGGATCGCCGTCACGGGAACCGAAGTTTCCGTGGCCGTCCACCAGGGGGTGGCGCATGGAAAAGTCCTGTGCCAGACGCACCAGCGCATCATAAACCGAGGCGTCTCCGTGAGGATGAAAGCGACCAAGCACATCGCCAACGGTCGTGGCGCATTTACGATAGGGCTTATCCGAGGTAAAGCCCTGTGACAACATCGAATAGAGAATGCGGCGGTGCACCGGCTTAAGACCGTCCCGCACATCGGGCAGGGCGCGGTCGGTGATGACGCTCATGGCATAGTCAATAAAAGATTGCCGCATCTCTTTATCAAGATCCACCGGGATGATGACATTATCGGGATTGCGGAAAGCTTCATCGACCAGGCGTTCCTTTTCTTTCTGGCGCTCCGCGGCGCTCAGCGGCCGTTCCGCCTTTTCCGGCTTTTGCCCGGCGGCAGGCTCCTGAGCATTTTCAGCCGCTGTGTTTAATTCTGCCTGATCGGGCTTATCCCCGTCGATAGCCATAGCTTCCTCCAAATTTGTATCTCAGACGAGCACGCAGTCACGCGTCACTCGAGTGTTTCTCCGACACTGTCCATGCGTCAGAAGGCGTTACACGAGCACGTGCAGTCGTGCTTTGCTCCTGTCTTCTGGTGACGAAAGCTTCGTCGCCATATTGGTCTCGCGCGCGTGCGCGCGTAATAAAATATTTACACTCTAGTAGACCATTATAACATAGAGGAGATGATGGGCTAAAGGTGCAGCAATCCAGCCACCGATCAGCCGAGCGGGGCTTTTTTCATTTTGGCAAAAGTCCGCGGGTAGCGAGACGGGCAGGGCCGCAGTTTTCGATAAAGGATCAACTTACGCTTTACTCCCGAGTCGGCCAGCTCAAGCTCACAGACGTCTTCTTTAACCGCGGAAAGAAGGCGGGCCGCTTTTTCTGCGCGCCGGATCTCCTCATCCGCCTCCGCTTTCATGGCAATGAAAAGGCCTCCAGGCTTAACAAAGGGCAGAGCGAGTTCCAGGAGCAAAGGCAGATCTGCAACGGCACGCGCAGTCACCAGATCAAAGCGATCCCGATATTCCGGCAGACGCCCCGCCTCCTCCGCACGGGCGTGCAGGGCTGTACAGCCGTGGTTCAATGCAAGCTGGCCGCTGGCGCGTTGCAGAAAGTGAATGCGCTTCTGTAAAGCATCCAGCATGCACAGCTCAATTTGTGGACGCAAAAGCTTCAGTGGGATGCCCGGGAAGCCCGCACCGCTGCCAATATCAAGAAAGCGAAAATCAGCCTGCGCTTGTGCCTCAAGTTCACGATCCAGCAGGGGTAAAAGCGTCCAGGAGTCGATGAGATGCAAGAGCAGCATATCTTCGGCTTTGCTGATGGCCGTGAGATTCAGGCTGCGATTGGTCTCAGCGACGAGCGCCAGATAAGTCAGCAGCTGCTCTTCCTGCTCCGGGCTGATCTCGGGAAGATACGGGCGATAAAGGTCAAACGCCCGCTGACATTCGCTGCGAAAGGCAGGGGCGTCAAAAGGGGGGTGAAACGCAGCGGAACGTCTGTTTTCAACAGGCCGTTCCTTCGATGCGCTGCGGCCAGAACACTCTCCTTCAATGCGAGCTTTAGCAGATTTTTCTGCGGATTTATTCCCCGTCATTTTCGATCTCCTTAAGTGCGACAAGCAGAACGGAAATATCCGCGGGGTTGACCCCGGAGATCCGGCTGGCCTGCCCCACCGAGCGTGGTCGCCTGGCCATCAGCTTCTGGCGGGCTTCAGTTTTCAGTCCACTGAGCCGACTGTAATCAAAATTCTCAGGGATACGCCGCTTTTCCAACTTACGGAAGCGGGCAATACGCTCCTCTTCCACCCGGATGTAGCCCTCATATTTTATTTCCACCTCGACAGCAAAACGATCTGCCGGGGTCAGGAAGGGCGTTCCTTCCGAAAGCTCCCCGGGATAGGCCGTAAGCGTCGGCAGGGGGTCAATTTCAGCGAGATCGTCCAGGTGGATTTCCGGCCGCCGCAGGCATTCCGCCAGGGTGAGACTATTCTGGGGCAGGGCAGTGCCGTGCTTGAGCATAAAACGGCTGAGGGCCTCATCGGCAGGGATTCGCATCGTTTTCAGCCGGGCGATTTCGCGGTCGACCCGTTGCATCTTTGCCGCAAAAGCTGCCGCGCGTTCCGGAGAGAGCAGACCCAGGCGCACAGCAAGCGGCGAGAGGCGGCGGTCCGCATTATCCTGACGCAGCAGCAGCCGGTACTCCGCCCGGGAACTCATCATGCGGTAAGGCTCATCGGTGCCTTTCGTGACCAGATCGTCGATCAGCACGCCGATATAGGCCTGGGAGCGGTCAAGAATCAGCGGATCCTCACCCCGCGCGGAAAGCGCGGCGTTGATGCCCGCCAGAAGTCCCTGAGCCGCCGCTTCCTCGTAGCCGGAGGAGCCATTGATCTGTCCGGCGCAATAAAGGCCCTGAACCAGTCGGCTTTCCAGAGAAAGTTGAAGCGAAGTCGGATCGACCAGGTCGTACTCAATCGCATAGGCCACGCGCATAAATTCGGCATTTTCCAGGCCCGGGATCGTTTTGCAAAGCGCCTGCTGGACGTCCACCGGCATGGAGGACGAGAGGCCGGAAGCATAAATTTCGCAGGTATCGAGGCCGGTCGGTTCCATGAAAATGTGGTGGCGTTCGTGGCTGGGAAACTTGACGATTTTATCTTCGAAGGAAGGGCAATAGCGCGGGCCGATGCCCTCAATTTTTCCACTGTAGAGGGGTGAGCGATCCAGGTTATTGACAATCAGCTCCCGGCTTTCCGGCCCGCTCCAGCTGAGATAGCAGGGGAGCGCCGCCTTGGGGCGCCAGTCCGGCCGCTCATCATTGGCATAGGAAAAAGGGGCCGCCGTTTCGTCGGCTTCCTGACACTGCATCACAGAAAAGTCCAGGCTGCGGCTGTGAAAGCGGGGTGGAGTCCCCGTCTTAAAGCGCTTTAAGGGAAGCTCCAGCTCCCTGAGAGAGGCTGAAAGCTGCTCCGCAGAGGGCAGACCGTCAGGGCCAGACGAATAAAGGGCCTCACCGACAATGACCTTAGATCGGAGGAAAGTTCCTGTGGCCAAAAGGACACGGGGCGCGGCATAGCGAAGACCGAGGCGTGTCACCACACCTTCCATCTTTTTTTGGCCGTTTTCTTCACTCCAGAGAAGATCACAGACCTCGGCCTGTTTCAGGCTGAGCAGGGGCTGCGCCTCCAGAAGCTTTTTCATTTCGCGCTGATAAGCCGTGCGATCCTGTTGCGCACGCGGAGCAAGAACCGCAGGACCTTTACTGCGGTTGAGCATGCGGAACTGAATACAGTGGCGGTCGGCAAGCAGACCCATGACACCGCCCAGAGCGTCAATCTCACGGACGAGCTGTCCTTTGGCCGTTCCCCCGATATTGGGATTGCAGGGCATATTGGCCAGACTGTCCAGATTCAGCGTAAACAAAAGTGTGCGCAAGCCCAGGCGCGCAGCCGCAATAGCCGCTTCACAGCCAGCGTGACCCGCGCCCACAACAATCAGGTCATAACGTTCATCAAAAGGAAATTTTCCGGGTGACTCGATGCGCAAAGGCATCTCCTTTATCGCTATTTACCGACACAGAAACGGGAAAAAATCTGATCGGCAAGCTCAGCAGAGACCTCACGGCCTGTGAGCTCGGCAAAATCTTCCTGCGCCGCTCGCAGCATGGCCGCCGTGAGATCCAGCGTGAGGCCATCGTCCATGCTCTTCAAAGCCAGCTCAAGGTGTTTTTTGGCTTCTTCAAGGCCACGTTTATGGCGGAGGTTGTGGATGAGCAGGCGATTCTGACTGCCTGCACCGGCCGCCTCATAGCGGGCCAGAATCGCTTCACGCAGCGCCTGTATCGCTGAGGCTCCCCCCTTTTGCCAGGACAAAATCTGACTCTCCGGCCAGGCCTGCCGCAGGTCCTCAAGACCCTGATGGCCGGGGTCGAGATCCGCTTTGCCCGAAAGAAGGAGGAAATCCGCCTGCGGCAGTGCCTCTTTCATGCTGGCCAGCTCGGCAAGGCTCGCTTCCGCCTGTGTGGGATCATGCAGCCAGAGAATAAGGTCGGCGTTTTCCGCAGCTCGTCTGGCTCGGCTAACCCCCTCAGCTTCAAGCTCATCCTCACTATCTCTGAGACCCGCCGTGTCGGTGATCAGGAGAGGAATGCCTTCAATTTCCATAAGGGCTTCCACCGTGTCCCGCGTTGTCCCCTCACGACCGCTCACAATCGCGCGTTCTTCTCCCAGCAACTCATTGAGCAGACTGGACTTTCCAGCATTGGGCCGACCCGCGATCACCAGGCGAAAACCATCACGCAGAATGCGTCCCTGCTTCCATCCCGCCAGGGCGGAATCGAGCTCTGTCACCAGTGCAGCGGTGTTTTCGCGAAGCCTCTCACGAGCCTCAGGGCGATCCTCTTCATCAGGAAATTCCAGCATCATCTCGAGGGCAGCCTCTACGCCATAAAGGCGCTCAGAAAGCTCCGACAGCGCTCTTGAAAGAGCGCCTCCCACTTCAGCAAGGGCGGTCTGCTGCTGCAGACGACTTTCCGCGTGGATGAGATCCATCACCGCTTCTGCCTGCATAAGATCCATTTTGCCGTTGAGAAAAGCGCGTTTGGAAAATTCTCCCGGATCGGCCGGGCGAACTCCACGCTCAAAAAGGCTTTCAAGTATACTGCGGCGCACCGCCGTTCCGCCGTGGCAGGAAATCTCGAAAAGATCCTCGCCCGTATAGGAGTGAGGCGCACGGTAGGCAGAGAGAATGACCTGATCCAGTCCCCGGCCCTCTCGATCACAAAAAGTTCCGAGAGCCATGGTATAAGGCTGCATCTCCGCCGCACGCGGGAATGAGGCAGCCGGCTGAAAGGCCTGATCACAGATGGAAACGACCGTCGGTCCGGAAAGACGAATGACGGCAATGCCACTCGTTCCCGGTGGGGTCGAGAGCGCCGCGATATTATCGAACGCCAGCACGGCGTCCATCAGTGCTCGTCATCGGGCGCTATGACCACGCAGCGGTTCGGTTCCGCGCCTTCACTGTAGGTCGTCACCCCTTCGAAGTCGGCAAGGGCCATATGAATCTGACGGCGCTCGGAAGCAGACATGGGATCCATGACCACACGACGCCCCGTATGCAACACGCGACCGGCACTGCGTCTGGCCTGCTGACGCAGGCTGCGCACCCGCCGTTCACGATATTGACCAATATCCAGAATGACGCGAAGGTAGTCATCGCGCTGACGGTTTACCGCCAGCGTCGTCAGGTATTGCAGGGCTTCCAGCGTTTCGCCCCGGCGTCCAATAGCATTGCCGATATCCCGACCGCTTACCTCGATGCGCAGGCAGCCTTCACTGTCGTAAAAAGTCGAAATCTTCCCATGAATATCGAGACTGCCAAGAACATTGGTGACGAAATCGACAGCCAGGTTCTCCAGCCGTTCTTTTTCTTCCTCGTCCAGTTCCAGGCCATTAACACGGCGGGAATCCTCTTCGCGTTCTCTGCGGCGACCATGTCCACGACGGCTGGAGCGATCGTTTTCGTCCGAAACCCCAGCTTCTTCCATATCTTCCTGCTCTTCATCCGCTTCACAGGCAAAATCTTCCTCTTCCGACGCCAGCTCAGCCTCATCAGATTCAAGCTCAGCATCGTCGGCTTCATCGTCCAGGAGTTCGCCCATCTCGTTGACGCGGCTTACACGCACGAGCGCCGGCCTTCTGCCAAAGCCAAGCAGGCCGCCGGCTTCGCCTTCATCCAGGACTTCAATAAGGGCTTCATCTTCCGTGATTCCCAGTTCAGAAAGGCCAAGCTGGATCGCTTCATCGACCGTTTTAGCCATACGTTCAATGGATTGTTTCATCTGTTTATTCTCCTTCGCCGCGCGGAACACGGCAAATTTTTCCTGTTCTCACATCAGCTGCTTCTGCGGCGGCTCACAAGTTTTTCAGCGTCTTGCTTATCCAGAATCTCACGCATCGGTTTCGTGTAGAGCACGTAGGTCAGATAAGTCTGAACAATCGCCATCACGTTGGATACGAGCCAGAAAAGAGCCATGGCAGCGGGCAGCGTAAAAGCCATGAAAATCATCATGACGGGCATCACAATGTTCATGCTCTTCATCATACCTTCCGCCTGTTTTGGGGTTTGACCGCTCTTCGCCGGATTGCGTTTTTCGCGTTCTTTTTCCTCTTTACTCTGCTGTCTGGGCATGTTGATCTTACCCATGCGCATCGCGACAAACTGTGTTCCGATCATCACGACGACAAGGATCAGGAGAGGAATATAGGTTCTCCAGGTCTCTGCCCCGAAAAGTTTACCCGGGTCAAAACTGGGGGTGCGCCCCAGATCCATACCCAGGAAATTCAGGTCGATCACCTGGCGGAGTTGAATCCAGCCTTGCTGAACGGATTCGCCCAGCGTCTGCGCAGAGTCACGAAGCACAGCAAGCAGAGGAATATCATTGCGGCCAAGGTTGCTGAAAGCATTCTGAGAAAGTAGGCCGTGTTCAAAGGCATAGCCGCCGATGCTGGCAATGCTGCTGTCAGCCACCTGCCCGATATAGTGCAGAGGACGCTGAATCGGAGGCCAGATCGCAAAAAGAACCAGCATCTGCAGAACCATGGGCAGGCAACCCGAGGCCATGGAGACACCCGATTCCCGCATCAGCTGCATCTGCGCTTCATTCGCCTTCTGCGGATCCTTCGCGTAGACACGTTTGATTTCATTGATATCGTCCTGGAGAAATTGCTGCCGCGCCATACTCTTCTGCGACTTGAAGCTCAGCGGCATAATCAGGAGTTTAAGGATGACATTAAAGACGATAATGACAAGTCCATAGTTCTGCAGCCAGTCATAGAGATAGCTCATGAGCTGCCCGAATAAATTGTAGAGCGGGTCCATAATGCCCAGCAAAACGGGATAGTACATGCGTTTCCTTCCTCCCGGTGAGGCTCGATCTTCTGCAGATTTTCTGCCGGTCTTTTCCAGGCGTTTGAAATAGGGTTCGCTTCTGCCTGTGGACGTTGAGAAACTCATCCTGAGCCACGCGACAGGTCAAAAGAGAAACCGTCCCCTTACTTTAGCAAAAGTCAGGCCGACAAACAAGAATAAGATTTCAGGGGTCTTTCCCGCTCTGCCGCTCTTCCTGGCGGAGCCGCTTTGCTTCCAGATCCAGAGGTGAACCTGGGACAGGATCAAAACCACCGCTGCCCCAGGGATTACAGCGCAGAATACGCCAGAGCGCCAGAGCGCCGCCTTTAAAAAAGCCATGCAAGCTGACCGCTTCCAGAGCGTAAGCTGAACAGGTCGGCTCAAAACGACAGGTCGGAGGCCTGTTCGCAGAAATTTCACGTTGGTAAACATGGATGGCGGCTATCGCCAGGCGCTGCAAAGGGTTAAGTTTACTGCAGCTACAAGCGCCTTCATTTTTTTTCTCAGTCTGCATGGACTGACCCCTCTTGCTGACTGGCCTGCTGACTGGAGTCCGCAACGGCAGTTTGCAAGGCAGTCTGCTTAGACAGACTTTCTTCGCCCTGCGCTTCGTTTTTTAAAATGCCCGCGCGGGCGGCTGTTTGAAGAAATGCGGCCGTCAGTCTGGAAAAAGAGCCTTTGAGTGCAGGATCACGTCCGAGGATAATGAGATCGATTTGCTCACGAAGTACGTCCTGATTGAGGCGATAGATTTCCCGGAAGACGCGTTTTACACGATTGCGCTGCACGGCCCCGCGGATTTTCCGGGATACCGCAAAACCGACCCGACGCTCTCCCCTCCTTTTATGAAAAACATAGAGGGTCAGGCCAGGGCCGGAAGTAAATTTGCCTCGCCGATAACAGCGGTCGAATTCGTGATTTTTTTTAATGCGACCTGCTTTTTTCATCTTAACTGTCTGGTTTTCTCCTGGCCTGAATCGGCAGGTATTTCAATTGCATTCTGTCGGATTCTCAGGCAGCAGGCATACACCTCAACGCGCCCTGGGAACAGAAGCGTTTAAAAGAAAAAAAGACCACAGGGGACTGCGGTCTTATGCGCTCAATTGTTTTCTGCCTTTGAGCCTGCGTCTTTTCAGAACCGCGCGGCCGGAGGCAGTCTGCATTCTCTTACGGAAGCCATGCTCCATTTTGCGCTGGCGTTTCTTAGGTTGAAAGGTCATCTTCATGGAAGTTTACCTCCTTGGCATTCTTGCGAGTGAATCATTCTGCTCTTTCGAATACAGGGGATTCTTCGCAGCTTTTTGAGTATACCGAGGCCCTGCAGCCTTTGTCAAGAGTTTTTTTTACTTTTCCGGCCTTGTGCTGTGAGCAAGGCGGGAAGTATAAAAGGCGCTGAGGTAAGCCAGCAGGGCATCGTAAATCGCGCTGCCGATCAGGCCCAAAGCGATGACAATCAGCCAGAAATGCGGCTGCAGCCGGGTACGCAGAGAAGGTGGGAAAAGGGCAGGACCATAAAATGCAGCCAGGGCAGAAAAGAGGCCCGTGCCTGCAGCCAGACGCAGCAAAATGCAGGTCGTCCCGCTGAAAAAGCGCGAGAAGAAAAAAGCGAGCAGGAGATAGGGAGCAAAATAAAGCGTCCAGGGAAGGTTCAGTAAAAACCCTGGATAGATCAGCGTCAGGAGCGTCGTGCTGAGGTAAACCAGCAGGGCTGCGCGCTGTCCCAGTCTCAGTTCAGCAGCTAAGAGAGCAAAGGCCGCAAGGATGCGGAGAGAGAGGCTCATGGTGGGAAGCCATACCGCCGCCATTAAAAAAAGCCAGCAAAGTGCCGTAAATAAGCCGCCCCAGGCCACATCTTCCGTGCGTCGACGTGCCAGCTCGTATTTTTCACGATCAGGTGGTGACTTTTTCATGAGTCCTCGTCCAACCGCAAAATTGCCCAGCCAGAGATCGTCCCGAAAGAGCGCACCTTACACCAAAAAGTGAAAGGCCTTTCGGGCGGACACATACGCCATTGATTTCGCTCGTACAATAACCTACCCATTCCGGGGAACACTTCTGCCGCCTAGCAGCATGGAATGAGATCTCCGCCCATGCATTCGCAGCACTGATCGGCGCAGCAAAGGCAGCTTAAATCATTGCAGCAGCTGCCGCTAAAGCAGCCCCGATTGCGGTAATAAGGACTCTGGTTATAGGGGTTGCCCTGATTCTGATACCTGCCCTGGCTCCCATTCTGATTTTGCTGAAACCATTGTTCAAAGGGATTTTGACCCTGACTGTTACCGCTCCATCCCTGATACGAAGAGGAAGAAGAAGATGAACCCTGCTGGCTATTACCGTTGCTGATGGCATCGTAGGCAAGGTTGATTTCGGCCATTTTCTCTTCTGCGAGTTCTTTGGCGTGAACATCCGTAAAATTGTCGGGATGATATTTTTTAGCCAGTTCACGGTAGGCTTTCCTGATTTCGTCCTGAGAAGCCCCGCGATTGACGCCTAAAGTTTTGTAAGGATCGCTTGCCATGTCCAATTCCTCTCCCGTTGATTAAAACCCATCGATTTTCGGAACAAGTTTAATGCATTTTCCTGAGCTTGTCACACCGGCTTAAGTTCCAGAGTTTCAGCACTCCTTCTTTCACACCTGTACTTCATGCTTTAAAAAAGCCCTGCTTTTATCGGCAAGACGGGTACGTTCACGGGGCAGGCCTTCACAGATCACATTTTGCACGATGGCGGCATCTTTAAAATAGGGCAGAAGAGCGGCATGAGCATCAAGAGTCTCTTCACGCTTCCGCATCAGCTGCTCAGCCAGAGCTAAACGTTCTTTGGCTGAAAGGCCCATAAAGGGATTAAAGCGCCCCTTAGCGGCATCTTTTTCTGCATCATCGAGAGCGTCGGCAAAATAAATCCATTCTCCAAGCGCCGTACCCATGATCTCAAAAATACCCTGGAGCTTCGCCAGCCACTCTCCGGAAACTTCGGCGCGGCGCGCTGTTTCACTCATGACAGCGCGGAGCACGCGGCCGGAATAAGCCGCCGCCGTCTCAGCACGTTTTCGCACCTGTTCAGACAGAGCTGTGCCCAGCTTGTCCGCAGGGTGTGCACAAGCGGCCTCCCTGCCCTGACAAAGACTCAGCTCCATGCGTTCAAAGGCCCGCAGCTCGTGCAAAGCCAGCTCAATCTCGTCGACCAGTTCCGGCGCTTCTTTTCGCAGTGTGCCCGCGGCCTTGCGAAACAGCGCCAGCTGTGGAAGAGCCCTGAACCACTGGCCATCTTCAAGATCGTCCTGGCCTTTGCCGTAAACCAGGGCAGCCGTCACAAGCGAGGCAAAATCAATCAGCGGATCAGGAGCTGCAACAGGGTGCTTGACCAGAGGGTTGGCAATGCAGGCTTCGTCCCGGGCTTCCTTCTCATTCTCACGAAAGGAGAGGAAAAAGAGAGCGAGAAATGTCGCTTCATACGAAACAGAAAGGCGCGGAAGCTGGCCGAACTGCCTGCCCAGGCTCTTGCAGACCGCACAGTAAAGCGAGCGATAGCGCGTGTAATCGCGCACCAGAAGCTCAGGTTTATAAATTTTAATGTAACCGAACAAAAGTCCGTTGTTTCTCCTCTGTACTTATGGATGAAGGCATAAAGGGTGCAAAGAGAGAAGGCAGCCGATGGTCTGCCCCTTTCGTCCTGACCCGCCGCGCCTTATTGCCCGGCCGGCCTATAGCTCTCTTTCAGCGAGACAGCCCGGTTAAAGACCGGATGCTCGTCCGTATCGTCCTTACTGTCCGTCACAAAATAGCCCTGACGCATGAACTGCCAGCTGTGTTTTTTACGTTCCTCATAGAGCCAGCGCTCAATCTTAGCTCCCTCAAGCCGAACAACCGACTCGGGATTGATCAGTTCGTGATAGTCGCGCTCATCCGCATCAGGCTGAGGCACGGAGAATAGCGTGTTGTAAAGTCGAACTTCAGCATCCACAGCGGTCTCAGAATCCACCCAGTGAATGGTTCCGCGGACTTTACGTCCATCCGGAGCCGAACCGCCGCGGCTTGCGGGATCGTATTCGGCATAAACCGTCGTCACCCGACCCTCGCTGTCTTTATCACAGCCGGTACAGCGAACGATGTAGGCTCCGCGCAGGCGCACTTCGTTGCCAGGATAAAGACGGTGATATTTTTTGGGCGGCACTTCTTCGAAGTCGGAGCGTTCAATCCAGACCTCACGCGAGAACGTCATTTCGTGGTTTCCCAGCTCTTCCCGTTTCGGATGATTTTCCGAGGGGAGTTTTTCACTCTGACCCTCCGGGTAGTTCGTGATCACCAGCTTCAGCGGGTCAAGCACGGCCATGGCGCGCAAAGCCTCCTGATCCAGGTCTTCGCGCAGGCAATATTCCAGAAAATCCAGAGAAACCCGGCTGTCCACTTTGGACACGCCGATCCGTTCACAGAAATTGCGAATGGAGGCCGGGGTGTAGCCACGGCGTCGCAAACCCGAAAGCGTCGGCATACGCGGGTCATCCCAACCATCCACGATACCCTCTTCCACGAGCGTGCGCAGCTTGCGCTTGCTCATCACCGTGTAGTCCAGATTGAGGCGGGCAAATTCAATCTGACGCGGTTTTGAGGGAGCTGAGATGTTTTCTACAACCCAGTTATAGAGGGGACGGTGATCCTCAAACTCCAGCGAGCAGAGCGAATGCGTGATGCCCTCGATGGCATCTTCAATCGGGTGAGCAAAGTCATACATGGGGTAGATGCACCATTGATCGCCCGTGCGGTGGTGTTGCTGATGAGAAATGCGATAGATTACCGGGTCCCGCATATTCATGTTGCCCGAACTCATGTCAATTTTGGCACGCAAGGTCAGCGCTCCATCCGGAAACTCCCCGGCGCGCATACGGCGAAAGAGATCCAGACTCTCCTCCATCGGACGATTTCGCCAGGGAGACTCTTTGCCCGGCTCTGTCAAGGTGCCGCGAGCCTCGCGCATCTCATCCTGGCTCATCTCGCAGACAAAGGCCAGACCCTTCGTGATGAGCTCTTCGGCAAAGCCATACATCTGCTCAAAGTAATCGGAAGCGTGGAAAAAGCGATCGCCCCAGTCAAACCCCAGCCAATGGATATCGGACTGAATCTGACGCACAAAGGCCTCATCCTCTTTGACTGGATTGGTGTCATCCATACGCAGATTGCAAAGGCCCTTGTATTTCAACGCTGTGCCGAAGTCGATGCAGACCGCTTTGGCGTGACCGATATGCAGATAGCCATTCGGCTCCGGTGGAAAACGGGTATGCACCGTCTGACCGTAGCTGCGTCCGCCTTCTTTCAGATCTTCGTCAATAAAATCGTGGATAAAGTTGGCATTACCGGTAGCTTCACCTTCGGCACCATCATCTGCAGGGGCATAAAACTCAGTTTTCAAATGGTCTAACATCTCTTTCTCCCTCCGAGGCGCAGCTCATCTTTTGAATCACTAGCGCCTGTTGTTTACTGTGTGAGGCTTCATTCCTGAAGCGTTCTCTCTGAGCTTTTAAATCTGGGTCTTCATGGCTGAAATTTCATGTCTGAGCCAGAATCGCAATGAGAGCCTTATCTCCTGAAGCTCCATGACTGTAGGTTTCAGGCTTCAGGCTCGGCTTCGGGTAATTTTTCAATCTCACTTTGCATCCGCGCAAGGCTCTCTTCACGTCCCAGAATGGTCATGATTTCCACGGCCCCACCCGGGGTCACCTGCTGGCCGGAAAGCGCCAGGCGGGGAGGTCCCATCACCTGCCCGGTTTTGAGAGCGAGGGTCTCTTTGAGGCCCATGAGGCTGTCATAAATAGACGACTTGTCCCACTGCTCCAGACTGGAGCAGGCCTGGCATACCGCCTCCAGCACACGCCGCGAGAGGGCGGGCGTCAGCTTTTGCTTTTTATTCAGGTAAAGGTCATTGTCATGTGCAGCCGGAGCTTTAAGGAAGTTCAACATGGCCGCCAGGTCCGCACCGCTTTCGATACGGCTGTGCAGGATCTCGGCGATCATGGACTCCGCCTCGGGCCGCAGCTCAGCGCCCTCATAGAAGGCCTGAGTATAAGGTCGAATATAATCGGCAAAAGCTTCGTCATCCAGGGCTTTCAGGTATTCTCCGTTCATCCAGCGCAGTTTTTGATAGTCAAAGACCGCCGGAGCCTTGCTGATATGTTTCTCATCAAAAACCCCGCGCAGCTCTTCCAGCGAAAAGATTTCGCGGGTGTCCGAACCGGGAGCCCAGCCGAGGAAAGCGATGTAATTGAGGATCGCCGCAGTGAGGTAGCCCTCCTTGTGCAGATCCGCAAAAGAGGTCGCGCCATGACGCTTGGACAGCTTTTTCCCGTCCGTGCCGAGAATCAGAGGCAGATGAATGTAGACCGGTTTTTCCCAGCCGAAAGCCTCATAGAGTAAATTATATTTTGGGGTTGAACTCAGGTATTCACAGCCGCGCACGACGTGCGTGATGCCCATTTCGTGGTCATCGATGACATTGGCGAAATTATAGGTGGGAAAGCCGTCGCTTTTCAGGAGAATCTGATCCTCCAGCTCTTTGTTGGCAATCGTAATATCCCCATAAACCTCATCGTGATAAGTCGTTTCACCTTCCAGCGGCATCTTCTGACGGATGACATAGGGTTTGCCTTCGTCCAGATTTTTCTGAATTTCTTCGGGAGAAAGATCGCGGCAGTGACGATCGTAGCCAAAAGAACTCTCGCCTTCACCACTCTCACGCGCCTCGGCAAGGTTTTCCAGGCGCTCTTTGGTGCAAAAGCAGCGATAGGCCTTGCCTTCCTCGACCAGCTTTTCGGCAAAGGGGCGATAATGGCTCAGTCGCTCGCTCTGCACATAAGGGCCGCAGGGGCCACCGACATCCGGACCTTCATCGTGGCTGAGGCCACATTCCGCCAGCGTTTCATAGATGAGTTCAGTCGCCCCTTCTACGTAGCGATCGCGGTCCGTATCTTCAATGCGCAGAATAAAGTCCCCATCATGCGACTTGGCGACCAGCCAGGCATAAAGCGCCGAGCGCAGATTGCCGATATGCATAAAACCCGTGGGACTTGGGGCAAAGCGGGTTCTTCTCCTGACAGAACACATAGCACTTCCTCCTGTGACTTTGAGCCGTGACTTTGAGCTTTCAGGATATCACAAGCCAGCCCCGGGCAAAAGCGCAGATGACTTTGACACGAAAGCAGAAAAAGTCTGCAAAGTACAAAACACCGCGTTTTCAAAGGGCGATATCAGAAGACTCGTAAAATATGACAAAATTCCCAGAAAATGACTTTTCGGATCTTTTCGTGTAAGCCAGGAAAAGTGTTCTGTTTTACCTTTCCGAAGCATAGGCCCTGGCCAGAGCAGCCGCTTCGCTCGGCGTGAGCTTTTTCACCCCGCAGGAGAGGCAGGAGCTGGGACAGGCTGCGGCACAGCGACCACAGCGAATACATTCGAGCGACTCATGAAGCTCCGGCATGGCAAGGCCCATGGGACAGACCTGCTCACAGCGTCCACAGTGAATACAGGCTGCCTTATCGAAGCGCAGGCGAGTGAGGGCAAAGCGATTAAAGAACGCATAAAAGGCCCCGAGCGGGCAGAGGTAGCGACAAAAGAAACGCGGGATAAAAACACAGGCCGTGATGACTGCGATCGCCAGGAGCGACTTCCAGCCAAAAAGCCAGCCGATTAGACGCCGGAGCTGTGGATTGAGAAGGGTAAGAAACCAGCCGGCTCCGATGGTTCCCGCCGGACAAAGCAGTTTGCAGAACCAGGGCGAAGCAAGTCCGGAAAACCATCGTCCCATAAAAGGCAGAAGCAGGACAAGCAGAAAAAGGTTCACAAATTTGATTGTTCTGGCGCCTCGATCCAGGCGAGGAAAACGCCGTTCCGGCCGGGCTTTTTTCTTTGTGATTCTGGCAAGCAGATCCTGGATAAAGCCAAAGGGGCAGAGAAAGGCACAGACAGCCCGACCCAAAAGGCTCCCGATCAGGACAAGAAAGCCAAGCACATAGAAAGGAAAAAGCTGATTTGAATCGAAGAGAGCCGACTGCAACGCACCCAGCGGGCAGGCCCCAAGCGCTCCCGGGCAGGAATAACAGTTCAGTCCCGGAACACAGATTTTTTTAAGCGAACCCTGGTAAATGTTCCCCGTAAAAAAGCCAGAGAGATGGGCATTGGTGAGAAAGGTGGCTGCGGCCTGAATCAGTGTCCTTTTCAGTCGATGACGCCGCTGCCGTTCCATCGGAGAAGGATTGTGAAGTTCCTGACGTTTCAGTGGTCCTGGTTCTGTGAGAGCGGGTCTCAGGGCCTCCTGAGGCTGCAGCGGCTCTGTGGGAGAAGGCCACTGAGCCTCCTGAGACTTCAACTGATCCGCAGAAGAATAATTCCGGGCCTCCTGCTGAAGCTGTTCCGCAGAAAAAACGCCCCGCGCTTCTTCCTTTCTGTTTAATCTTGAATCCATGCCGACTCCCCTCAGCCAATGCCTATGCACTCAAGGCAGAGGAAAATCGCCTTGCGCAGGACGGACTCTTCTTGCCCCAGGAGAAGGCCCAGAAGCAAAAGCAGGGTGCCAGAAAAAAAGATCAGGGCAAAACGCCGGTTTTCTGCAGCCGCCCTTCTGACATAAGCGAAACGTCTGCGCTCTGCAGGGCTCATGGCCTGCCGCTCAGAGCCTGGCTTCATTTGTCGATTCGCCTTCATTCCTGTTTAGCCTCCCAGAGCACTGGCCGCGAGATTCTCCAGCTCACCCGCTCCACCATAACCGGCGAGGGTCTGCTGCTGGTAACCGCCGACAAAAACAGCAAAGGTCGGGGTGCTCGTCGGATAGAAAGGCATGGAGCCGAAATACTGGCTGACATTGATCGTCATGACAATGAGACGCCCATCATATTTCTGAGCCAATTGACGAATCACCGGTTCCGCCTGGTCACAGGGAGGACAACCATCCTGTGAAACATCAATAAGAACCGGCAGAACAGATTTTTTCAGCCAAGCCGAAAGATCTTTTTCCAGGGGATGTGAGCTGTTATGAATGGTGACGCCAGGCAACTGTACGGCCTCCTCCGTCGGAACCGGAGTGGTTTCCGGGGTCGGATCCGGTGTTGGCTCCGGAGTCACCTCGGGGGTCACCACCGGATTCACCTCCCCAGCATCAACGGGGAGCGGTTCAGTCGGAAGTGAGGCAAAGTCCCCACCTTCAGGCGTAAGCTCCCAGTTTGCAGCATTCTCCTCTATCGCAGCAGCCGCCATTTTTTCAAACTCCGCTGCCGGCAGAGTGATCGGGGTCTGGTCCATGATGACCCTCTCCGTTGCCTGGCTTTGGCTTTTGCTCGGCGAACTGCTGGTCTGAGGTATTGAAGGGCGACTTTCGCTCTGCGTCGTCTGTAGCGGAAGCGACGCTGAACTGGGAGCGGTACTGGAACTCATGTTGGCGGAAGAACAGGCCGCTAAAGCGAAGGCCACTGCCGCCACAAAAAGAAGAAGCAGCCCAAGACGCAGACCCCGCGAACCCGTCGCAGTTTCCTGGGGCATATGTTCCTGAACTTGTTGATTTGTGTTCATTTTATTTTGCCTTATTATTTCGCCTTATATTTTGCATAAGTTGAAGCAACTTTCACGCTTTCACTAGAAGCTTTCTTCGGAGGCTTTCACCAGCCAATCTTTCTGATCCTTTCAGAACTTTCGTACTCATGCCGCAAAAAACTCCGCAAAGACAGCATCGGGATTATAGAGAATTTATATTTTAGCTCAGAAGACCTCGTCTGTCCCACAAGAGGATGGAAATTCAGAATCTTTCACCAAAACTGCTCATGAACTAGCTCTCTTACTCGACTTTTTCGAGCAGAATCAACGGAAAAAGCGAGTTTGTGAAATACGCTTCACACGGTTTTCGCATTATAAGTTAAACCCTTTTCTTACGCAAGAGCCAGTGAGACAGAAGGACGAAGGGCCGAGCCTCGAACAAAAGCTCTTTATTACGATATACACGAACCGCGGAAAAGACAGCACAAATCTTGAAGCGACGCAGAAACGGAAAGGCAAAAACCCTAACACGGCGCAGAATTTATCGGGCGCAAATTTTAACGCAGGACAGCGAGGGTTTTAAATTAGGGCAAATTTAAACGCAGCGCAGCGAGGATTTTAAACAAGGAGAAGCGGGCAAACACACAAACGATGCTTGCCCGCTTCACTGAGGCTGTACTTTCAATCGTACGTCCTCCTTTCGTTCTGTCCCAACCGTTGACGCAAAACTAAACTTGTTGATGACGCTAACTTCGATCCCAAGACTCTATGACTGCAACACGACCTTTTTCAAATTCCGACTAACCGTCAGGGCTTACAGTGGTCACTTCAAAGTTATCGTCCACACAAGCGGCGTCCAAACCCGGGACGGTGCTTATGTCTGGCCCTATCTGTTCTAGACTGGGCACTTAGCTTCGTTTCGCTCGATTGAGCTTATCTATAGTATAAGCATATTTTTGTTTATGTCAACTGTAAAATAAGTCTATTTTATGACATTTTTGTATATTTTGCTGCATATACGCAAGCCGAATAAAGCAGCTAAACATGACACACAAAAGGCGGCAGATCATCAGGCCATGCAGACCATCAGGCCATTTGGAAAAATCACAAAATATGCTATTATACTTGACTACGAGCAGCAGCTTGAAGAGGGAACACAATAACAGAGAAAACGGCACATACAGCGCCACCTGCGCAGTTTGCGTCATTTTGGAGGATTATGATGATCTCACTATTAGCCGCCCAGTTTGCAGAGGCAATGAAGCTTCCTGTTTGCCTGCCCTGCAGCGGGGAAAAATCCACCATGCCCTACGTGATCGCTTTTTTGGCGATCGGCGTTCTTCTCTTTGCCCTCATGCTCTATCTGAGATTCCATAACCGTCGCTGAAGACATTTCGCCCCATATCGGCGATTTGCTTTTGAAATTTTCTGCTTGACAAAGACAAGCCCTGATTGATAGAATTGCAAAGCGCTGGATTTTCGGCGGCGTAGCTTAGCTGGTCAGAGCATTCGGTTCATACCCGAAGGGTCGTAAGTTCGAATCTTACCGCCGCTACCATTTAAGGCCCGTTGGTCAAGAGGTTAAGACATCGCCCTTTCACGGCGAAATCATGAGTTCGATTCTCGTACGGGTCACCAGTAAAGCCGACAGGCAACTGTCGGCTTTCTTATAAGGGTACTTAGCTCAGCTGGTTAGAGCGCTTCCTTCACACGGAAGAGGTCGTTGGTTCGAGTCCAATAGCACCCACCATTAACCCCTGAAACGTCGTAGTTTCAGGGGTTTTTGATTATTGGAGTAACACAAAGACAACAGTTTTCAGGCTTGATGACATGAGCGGCCCAGGCCTCTATGCTGGCATTCGTCCTGGACACGAGAGCCTCGTGAAGTAGCGCATAGCCCTCCGGATCGCTCTCTTTAATCTCACGGATAGCCGCTTTGCTGCCAAAATAAAACATATCCCTCAGTCGGAAGTAGTCCTCCAGGCTATCCGTCAAAAGCATCAGCGCCCGGTAATGGCCTTCATCGTCAGCCTTTTTTATGCGTTTCAACGTCTTGCGAATCCAAGATACAATGAAGTCCTTTTCGCTGGCCTTGAGGGTTTTGTGGTCCTGAACATAGGCCCGGACGCGATTCTGCAGTTTCGCGCCAAGCCCATCATCCCAGACCAGCTCAGCATTATAAGCCGTTAAAAATGTGGATGGATCCATATTGGCCGTCTCTTCTGCAGTAAAGATAAAACAGTCTAATTGAACCTGATCGATGACACGATCATCGTGATCTTTCTCTTTAGCATCGACAATGAGCAGGCAATCAAAATCACTGGACGCCTCAAAATCACCGCGGGCATACGAACCATAGAGCAGAATCGCCCGGGGATGGTACTGTTCCTTCAAGTATTGAATGCATCTATTTTTCAGATTCAGATTCGGCAACACGTAAAAAGCGTTCCTCCTGCGCAGAAAACTCGCTTTCTTCACCCGTATCGTAAAGCAGCGGGCTGAAAGAGTCGCTGACCTGCTCTCTGTGAGACATAATTTACTTTTTCATCATTCCCCAGTAAACAATGAGTATCAAGAGAATTTGTAAAATATTCACTATGCACGAAACAGCAAGACGCAAGCGAAACCCTCCACGGCTTCTTTTTATCTTATCCTTGCTATCGACATAGTGTCTTGTTTGAAAAAATGATGTTAGTAAAGCAAAAATATGTCCCGCATATATCGTGCAAATCGCTATCAAAAATAATTTGTTCATCCACCCCGGAAGCACACTTTGCCCCATGGCATTAAATTTTTGGATCAGATCATAAGCTAAAATGGGAAAGGCCAGTAAGAACATAACTTCGTTAAAATAATAAATATTGTAATTTACGTCAGAGCGAAGTTCTTCCGCGACCTTAAATGGCTCATCACATCTTTCTGTTTCCCCACACCGCTTATCATATTCAAAGACAAGATACTTGTTATTCTTTGCGACCAATTTCCAATGTTCAAGATTTAACCTGTTCGCAGCAACATTGGCAGGGACAACTTTATACTGGGTTTCTGCTCCTTCTGTTTTTTCAAAACAATCCCCCCAGGCATTGCTGCTTTGCAACTTTAAGCCCCACTGACGACATTTTGAATATATAAGTTCTAAATCAGAGTAGCTTAAGCATGAATAGAAATGCATGATCCAAAAGCGTCCCGTTGCCACAGAAATCACCTCGGCTTTCTATCTGGTTATGTTTTATATACTTTAAGATATCGGTCACTTAAAATAAAGTTCGCAATTTGAAAAAAATAAATGAAAAGCCATTAGGACTCCTTTAGAATGGAAGTTGGATAAAAAGACAAAGGAGAGTAGCCCTAATAGCCTACGAAAAAGATATCACGGACCTGAACGGAATACTATTAGAATGCCTGGGAAGTCAGGATCCGATGCTGCACATGTTGGAATAGCTCTGTGAGCAGCTCATGGAAACAGAGGTTTCGACGCAGCTTGGAGCGGAGAAAAACGAGCAGAGTCAGGATAGAAAAAGCTACCGCAGCGGCTACCGTCCACCTCGTCTGGACGCCCGGAAAATCAGCTTAAACAACAAGATCGAACGCTTAAACAAAGAAATAAGGCGGCGAACCAAAGTGATCGGGATCTTCCCCAACCCGGACGCTTACGTCCGCCTTGTCAGCATCTACTTGATGGAGTACTCGGAAGACTGGTCTGTCTCGAAAGCTTATCTAAGCGAGCTGTCGATAGCGGCCATTCCGAAGTTAGCCGCCTGAGGGGATAGGACAATCGACACTTTTTCATTTTCCTTTCAATTTCATAGTGTAAACAAACTGCGAAATTAACTGCTTTTTTTATAAACTGAGAATTTTAATCCAATGATTCAAAGGGGCTTGTAATCAACTATCTCTCGAACAAATTTGCGAGCTTCTTCAAGTTTTGCCTCAGTTGCTAAATCGTAGTTTTCCAACACATGGTAAACCCAATCTTTCTTTTCTCTATTAACTGTTTTATCAAAACATTCCATTTCACCAACTGGGACAACAAATAGGCCAGCAGATTTACACGCCGCTTCAACCTTTTCATATGCTGCAGGTTCGTTGCCGGTAAATCCAGACTTACCTACTTTTTTTATCTGATCCCAAGCATTATTTGCACCACTACTTTTTGCATTCATACTGTCATATATAATTTTCATATCTGCAGATAGAGTAACTTCCCAATTTATTCCAAAGGAAGCTGTAATAGGCTTAAAAATATTGCTGGCGTTTAAGAGATCGAAATCACAAATGGCAGCTACCGGAACATTCACTGCCTTTAGTGCAATAACAACATCTTTAATGCGGGTTTTCCCTCCGCAATGAGTAAATAATATATCCGGAGCGATTCCATTTTTATATTCATAATATTGCATCCATAATTGCCTGATAAAATAAACAGTCATAGTCGCTTTCGCAAACAACGACTTTTTCGTGGAACAATCCACTTAGTATATTAGAATATCGCAAAATAGGATTACCCCATAATTTCTTTATTTTATCGTTTTGAAGTACACTCATTCTGTTAATGTTACTATCCCGATTGATTCTTATAACTGTAACATTCTCACTATTGGCATCGAGCAGACCTTGTAAAAAATCCTCGCTGTGTGTAGATATTAGCAACTGTCTATTGTCTGGGTTATTATTGGCAAGCATCTTGCCTAATAGTCTAGCCTGAGGGGGATGTAAAAAGGCTTCTGGTTCGTCAATTAAAGTAATAGAATACTCAGATGTAAATGTATCAAGTAAGATACTGGCAAAACTGCGCATACCATCACCCTGCTCTTGGAGTTTAGGTAATTTAGTAACTTGATTATAATACTCATCCTGATCTGCAATTGTAAAAGCTGTTTTGTCAGGAGCCTGTCCAGTATGTAGCGGAATTGTTTGCATATCATTGCGGTTGACAATTAAATCAGAACCAAATGCTTGACGAAAATAGTCCGACACCTTCTGTGCAAGCGATTCACTCTTATTCAACTTGTAAATTGGATTTCGTCCTGGCTGGTCATTTCTTTGTAACGCATTTGACGAAATTAATCGACGCTCTGTGCTTAGTCTCTTTATGAATAACAGATGCAACCCACCAAAGAAGCTACGATCTTTCCAGCGACTTTGTAATGCGCTTTTCTCAAAAGAAACACCAGACTCGAGTATCACATAATATCCCTGCTGATTCACATTAAAGTGCTCTCTAAGAAACGTTGCTTCATCTATATTTCCTAAAAAATCATATTCAATATCTTTTATAACAATCGTTGGAAATAAATTTGATTTATCTAAACCTGTCTCGACATCTCTTAGCACTTGGCTCTTTCCACTATTATTAGCACCAGTGAATACAATAACACTATTATAATTAAGAGATATTTGTGTATCGTCATTAAATACGATGTTTTTAATAAATACTTGCGGCTTTTGTATAGCGGTTATTCCGATATCTTCTAGATTTATACTCATACGTTCCTTCTTTGTTCTACTTTCAACTTTCTATAATCGATATAACACGAAATCGACAAATTCTAATTTATCTATTGATTACTTAAAATAATTATTTCTTTCCCTCTAATTTTTTAATGCCACACGCACCAAGTTTTTTTAGTGACATCAATTGTGTTCTAGCAAGATTTCTTAGCTCTATCATTCTGTCTTTTTGATCTATACCTTTACCAATAAGAATTGCATTATAGCTTTCCATATTTGCAAGCACCAATAACTCATTTAGACTAGCATAGTCTCTCATATTACCTTTTAAATCAGGATTTTCTTCATGCCATTCTTTAGCGGTTCTATTAAATAATGCTACATTTAACATATCCGCTTCACTGGCATACTTGAATGATAATTGTTCATTGGTCAAATCATTAAGAAGGTATTCTTTTATTGCATCGGTATGGATTTTATAGTTAATCTTAGAAATTTCTCGATTAAGATTCCAGCTTAATGATAGCTTAGAATTTTCATCTGACTTAAGTCTCTTATAGTCTTGAATAATGTAAAGCTTAAATTCTGGTGAAATCCATGAAGCAAACTCCAGCGCAATATCACTATGAGCGAATGTTCCGCCATATCGTCCCGACTTAGAAACAATACCTATTGCATTAGTCTTTTCAATCCACTTTTGTGGTGATAATGTAAAAGCATTGCTACCTGCTTCTTTTTTAAACCTATCGAATTCGATAGGTTTAAAATCAGGATTATGCATTGATTCCCATAAACCTAAGAATTGAATGTTATCTTTGCTCCTCAACCAGTTATTGATAACTATAAATGGTTCATCACTTTTATATCTTGCAATATCCGTTAGACTTATATAATCGTTTATAAAGTCTTCAGTATAAATTTGAATAGCAAAACCTTTTGCTTCAATCGTGTCTTTTTTCACCTTAGACATGTGAGTTCCTCCTTTATGCTGATGTACAGTTTATAACATTTATTTTTGTAATAACTGCTCTAAACAGTACACCAACGATTCCTTTTTCATTTTAAACTTTGGTAGAAGCTCTAAAACACTTGAATTTACTTGACTATTTGCCTGTGTCATTATTATGATATGAAATTTCTGTGCCGAATCAACGATATGGCGAAATACGTGCTCCAGGGTCATATTCAGGTTTTCATCAGAAGCTGCCCGCGCCCGGACATTGCAAAAAAGCTCCGAGGGTCGAATATAAAAGCCAACGCTGTTGACAATATCCTCAATCTCTTCCTCGGGAAGAGCAGCTTCCTCATCGCTAAGCGCAGCATAATCAAAATCTTTATTTCCGGCCGCCGCTTCTCCCGTGTTGAGCCAGCTCGTCAGGTGCTCAGATAAAAAGCGATAGAACATGGTGCCCAGGATATAAGATTTAAAATCCCAGCCATCTACACTGCCTCTGAGATCATCCGCTATGGCCCATATGGCACGATGCAGTTCTTCACGTTATTGTTCATTAACTTTTTCAGGCACGGTGTTCTCCTTCTTGCATGAGCTGGAAATAAAAGCGGGTGGCGCGGCAGGCTTGTTCAAGCTCCAGGTATTCGTTTTCGCGATGGGCGAGGGCGAGGTCGCCGGGGCCGAAGATGACGGCGGACAGGCCGGCGGTGACAAAGCGCGAGGCGTCCGTGGTGCCGTAAAAGGTTTCGCGGACTTCCGGGATTCCTGCGGCGGCGAGGCCGTGCGAAAGGCATAAGCTGAATGCGTCATTTTTCAGGGTCCAGCCCTCGCGGCGGTCAAGGACTTCGGTGCTGATGTGAAACTGGGGATAACGCTGCTCTGTTTCTGTGGCGACTACGGCAAATTTCTCCCAGACATCTGCGGTTTTGAAATCGGGCAGCAGTCGCGCGTCGAGGTCAAGACTCAGCTGATCGGGGATGACGTAGGGGGTCTGGTCGGTGCGTATGCCTAAAACCTGCCAGAAATTCCTATGGCCGTTGTCGTCCTGCTCTTCGCTCAGGGGGTTACTTTCCAGACGGGTGATGAGGTCGGCGGCCGCGTCGATTACGTTAGCCTGATGCTGGGAAGCATGACCGGCCTGACCGCTCAGGCTGATGCGCCCATAGCTGCGCCCGCCGCCCTGCGTACAAAGTTTAAGGCCGGTCGGTTCGCAGACCACCAGAGTTTCGATACGGCGAAGAAAATCCTCTGTCAGCAAAGCTTTCGAGCCCCGCATATTGCCTTCTTCGTCGACAGTACAGAGCAGATAGACATCGTGAGGCAGCTTCAGCCTGCCCTCCGCCTGTTCACGGGCAGCCGTGCTCATGGCCAGCAGAGCACAGACAAGCCCGCCCTTCATATCACAGCTGCCGCGCGCATAGAGTTTGTCGCCCTCGAGGCGGGCAACAAAGGGATCGCTCTGCCAGCGCCTGCGCTCAGCCTCATGCACGGGCATGACATCCATGTGTCCGGTAAAAGCCAGCGCCTGATCCGGCTGCTGGCCCCGCAGGCGCAGCACGAGATTCGAGCGACCGGGAAGCGCCGGAAAAACTTTGCTTTCCAGGCCATGGCTGGTTGCAAAGTCCTGGATGATTTCCAGTACTCCCGCCTCTCCACCGGGAGGGTTCGACGAGTCCACTTCTACCAGCCGGGTCAGGAATTCACAGATTTCCTTCCGCAGGTTTTCGTGTTTAGAAGCCCCGGATAAACCTCTGGATACCCCGTTGGTCGGAGCAGAGCTTTTCTCGTCAAAAGAGCTCTTCACATCTAAGCTTCTGGAATCGTCGCTCTCTGGATTTGCGCTCATCATGAAATTCTCCTCAATCGAAACTCTATGAGGCCATTTTAGCCTCATCCCCAGCCGTAGCTCAAGTCAGCAGCCTGCTCCATCCTGGTCCAGCTGTCTCCAAGCTCTTTTGAACCCTACAAGAGTGATAGGTGTTATCTTTTGCGCGGACTTCGCCACTTTCACCCGGGATAAGGTATCGTTTTGCGCGTTCTTCCAGGCTGAAACCCGTGAAGAAGAACTCATTTTAATCGCCTGATCCGCTGAGCAAAAAAAGTTGACAAGTTCTTTTGCGATGCCCTATACTGCGTTTAGTTAGTCATAGCTAACTAAACGCAGTAGCATTTGTGAAAGGAAGGTTGACGCAACCCGCCATGCCCATTGAGGAATGTTTGGTGCGCTATGCCGCCCCTACCCTTGCGGCCTGCAAGGTGGCCAATCTGATAAGTCTGCCCTGCTGCATCGCAAAGCCGAAGGAACTGAAACAATGCCAGAGTTGTCTCTCTCATTCCGGCATTGAAATCCAGCTGCTCCAGGAAAGGGATGGCCGCAGGCTCATCTATGTTTACCGCAGATCTGCCTTGGGCAAGGTTTTGCAGGAAAGCGAAATTCAGAATTTTTTGTCGGACTTTGGCTATGTTGATTTTTCGCCTGAGGCGGCACTCGCAGAGCTGAGCAGACGCTTTTCTGAAATGACGGATGCACCCGCGTCCTTTCCTCATGAAATCGGCATCTTTCTGGGTTACCCCCTGGCGGATGTCCGGGCTTTCATCGTGCATCGGGGCAAAGATGCCAGACTGACGGGCGACTGGAAAGTCTACGATAACGAAGAAGAAGCGTTGCAGACCTTTTCTCTTTATGCCAGCTGCCGTGAAAAATTAAGCGCCCTCTTTCGTCAGGGCCATAGTCTCAGCGAACTTTCCGTGTGCGGCTGAGCAAAATCAAGGAGGCTTTTAGCATGAAAAAAATTGCGGTTGTTTACTTCAGCATGACAGGCAACACCGAAGCCATGGCCGGAGAGGTCGTGACCGGGGCAAAAGAGGCCGGCGCAGATGTCAGCCTCTTCAGTTCAGCCGATTTTAAGGCCGACATGCTGGATCAGTATGACGGTATCGCTTTCGGTTGCCCGGCCATGGGCAATGAAGAGCTGGAAGAAGGTGAATTTGAGCCTCTTTTTGCAGACTGCGAGAGCGCTTTAGGGCAAAAACCCATCGTTCTCTTCGGTTCCTATTCCTGGGCTGATGGTCAATGGATGCTCAATTGGAAGGATCGCTGCGATGAGCGAAATCTGAATGTGCTGGATACAGTCATCGCCTATGCGGCTCCGGATGCTGCGGCCATTGAGGCCTGCCGAAAATTGGGTAAAACTCTGGCTGAGGCCTGATAAACCGGACATTCCAGAAAATGGGAAACCCACTTACGCCTTTTACAGAGCGGAGTACGCTTTGTAAAAGGCTTTTTAGTGATAGCTGCCCACCTGCCAAATTGCCTGAAAATAAAATTAAATACGTAATGAATAAATGATAAAACCCCGTAACCACTGAAGTTACGGGGTTTTACTTTGGAGCCACTTATCAGAATCGAACTGATGACCTCATCCTTACCATGGATGCGCTCTACCGACTGAGCTAAAGTGGCAGGTGGAGCGGGTGAGGGGAATCGAACCCCCGTGGTCAGCTTGGGAAGCTGGAGTTCTGCCATTGAACTACACCCGCGGGTCCCTCTGCTCTTTATTGCGAAAATCATGATACCAACAGAAAGGGGTGCTGTCAAATCTTTTGTCAGCGACTTTCCGGGCGATTTGAGGTTTCTTTATTTCAGGTCAACGCCATCGAAAATAATGGCGGAGGGAGCGAGTGAATAGTCGCGCTCTTCGCGTTCTGCTGAGAAGACCATGTGTGCCTGACAGTCAAAGAGATTTTCCGAGAGCGTGCCTCCGCTGATGTAAGTTTTCTTCCCATTTTCGACCTGTTCGGCCAGGCGGAATTCCCCGCCGAAGTCACCGTTCTCCGGGTTGGCGAGAAAATCAGAGAAGGTTTTAATTTCTGTATAGTCCCCCATTTTGTAGCTGGCCAGGGGCTTGTCGCCGCCCTCGCACTCAAAAGTCGAGATATAGCCGATATGCGGAATGCCGAGGTAGGAGCTGAAACGGGTCTGCGTGCGGAGGTTTTTGACCACACCGTCTTCATACAGCGCATAGGGCCGCAGAATTTTCCCTTCAGCATCGACGGGACGGGCGTAAACGGAAGATTCCAACTGGGGATTCATACGAATATTGAGGCTTTGCGGGGCTTTCGCGGAAAAGAGGCGCTCACCGATCTTAGCGCGGCTCTGGCCACGATAAACCATGCGATCTGTCGCCTGCTGCAGGGCGATAAAGAGCAGGTCCTCAACCGCCGTGCCGCTGAGAATGACCCGCGTGTTTTTCTTTCGCCCGGCCGCTTCGGCCAGGGCCCGGCCTTCGGTCTGTTCGAGCTGCCGTTCGATGAGGCTTCTGATTTTTTCCGGCTCATAGCCTTTGAGTTTGACATCGTTAAAAATCTCCACCGGCTCGTGCAGGCCGATGGCATCGGTCACCGGCTCCAGCATCAGAACACCGGAGGGATAACTCGCTTCCACGCCGTTGGAACAGAGAAAATGGGTCAGGCCGTTGACGGCAAAAACTTCCAGGGAATTGATTTTGGCCCGTCCGCCGCGATCGCGGAAGACCAGATCCATAAATTCATCCGCGTGGTCACAAAGCTCGCCGATCGTGTCCCTGGCCTGGGCCGAAAAATTCAGCACCTTCGGGTCATCCGGCTCCGGCACGCTCAGCTCGTAAGTTTTATTTTTGACATAGGAGGCACTCTGCACGGCCTCGTCGATTTTTCTGCGGATCTCCTCTTCCGTGTGGGAGGGACCGATGTGGGCCACCGCATCTCCCTTGTACGTCTCACCGTTTTCTGAAAATTCAACGAAGACGCGCAGGTCTAGTTCGGTGGTTTTCGTGCGCCGGTTCATGTCCAGCTTGTCACGGACAAAAAAGAACTCGGCGGACTCGTTCTGAACTTCACTGACCGTCCAGTCCGAGATTTTCGGGTGTTTGCGGAGAATTTCCATGATTTTTTCAAGCATCGTTGGCCTGCTTTCTTTTCGCTTCTTTGCCTTTCGGCTGCTCTCAGCCGTGCCAGGGTTTTTCTCATGAGGCTCTTTTTGGAAGACGGCTGCGGTGTTTTCGCTGCGCCTTCCACACTGCTCTCTCAGCTCAGTTTGCCTCTTGCTTTAATATAAGGTCCGCCAAGCGAGACCCGCACATATTCTTTCCAGCCCTTGCCACAGTAACCTGCGCCGTTCAGTTCGAGGTTCCTGGAAAAACGGGACATGGACTGCAGCAGATCCGGCACATAACCGGTCAGCGTGACCGGGGCGACGATTTTTCCGCTGAATTTGCCGTCCACAATCTCCCGGCCAAGCTGAGCCTGGCACTGAATCCCCCAGTTTTTCGGATCTTCCATGCCGGAACCACAGCCGTGAAGCAAATACCCGTGTTTTATAGAGGCGATCATCTCGTCGAGATCATCTTCGCCCGCTTCAAAAAAGGTGTTGGTCATGCGTGTGTAGGCTTTGCGTTTGTAGGATTCGCGTTTGCCGTTTCCCGTGGGGGTCACGCCCAGCTGCAGAGCTGTGAGTTCATCGGCCATGCCCCTGGCGAAAATCCCCTGCTCGATGATTAAACTATCCCCGCCCAGATTGCCTTCATCATCAAAAAGATAGGAGGAGTTCTCACGGTATGCCGTTGCTCCATCGTGCATCCTCACAGCGGGAGCCGCCACCGTTTTCCCCAGATATTCGCGGCCCTTGGCCCGGTCTTTCACAAACATATCCATCTCTGTGCCGTGGCCGAAGGCTTCGTGGGCGATGAGGCCGGAAAACTCCGGTTCCACGATGATGTCATATACGCCGGGTTCAAGGGTTTCAGCTTTGAGCAGCTGCAGCGCCCCTTCACAGGCCTCACGGGCTTTGGTGAGCAGCGCGGAGCCATCCGGCCAGGGATCGACACCCGTTTTGGTCGCATAATAGCTCTGGACATTCTCGCCCTCACGTGCTGTGGCATACGCCATAATGACGGTATAGAAATAACTTTGCTCCAGCTCGCGCTGCTTCGACAGAAAAAGCTTGTTGACCTGGGTCCACTGCAACTCCAGCTGCAGGAAGATAATCCCCGGATACTCTTGCAGGGCCGCATCGTGAGTCTGTTTTAAAAGATTCAGTTGCTGACTTGGTTCATCTTTAAGGGGATCGCGGCTGATTTCCGCAAAATACGACTGTCTGAGCGGTCGATCTTCCGGGGCGCCGGGGTAGGCCATCGAGGCATGTCGGGCGAGAAAGCTGCTGCGATCCTGCTTCACCGCCTTATGAATTTCGCGGAGGACCTCTTCTTTGTCGACATTGTTAAAGGAATATTCGCTGAAGCCGCTCTCATGATAGACACGGAGCACAAAGCCCCGCTCTTCTTCGACAGCAGGATGGATGCCCATGCCCGACCCGTCCAGAAATATATCCTGACCGTAGACATCTGTTCCCAGAATAGACACGTAGGAATATTCCTCCGCACAGGCGTCGATGATCTCGCGCAGCGTCTTTTTCTGGCTTTCAAGAAAAGCTGAAGCCTGACATTTCATAGCTTTCTCCTTCTGTCTTCCTGCCTCTGCCTGCTTTCTTCACTCCTGGTCTATTTCAAGCTTTGCAGAGGCTTGACTTTGTATCGTCAGTTTTAAGAGTATGACCCAAAGCTCAGGCTCTGGCTACACGTTTCAGCAGAGACACGATTGAAAGAAAACGAAGCCATTGACACCGTTTCGTCATTAGTTTCCTGCTTTTCCCACCTGGGCATTTTCCTTATAATAAGCTTATGAACACATTACGTCGAGAAAAGAGTCCAAACTCCCGGAAAACCGTCCTGCTGGCGATGAGCGGCGGTGTCGACAGCACTGCGGCTGCCGCGCTCCTGCGCGATCAGGGTTACGAAGTTATCGGCGTCACCATGCTGCTCTGGCGCGATCAGGATGAGGCGGAGGTCCAGGCTGCGCTGAAGAAAAAATCAGAAGATCTGGCCCGCCGTCTGGGCCTCGAGCACTATTGCCTTGATCTCAGCGCTGAATTTTATCAGGCTGTGGTTGAGCCATTTATGGCCGCCTATCGGCGGGGCGAAACGCCCAATCCCTGCGTGCTCTGCAACCGAAAATTCAAGTTCGACCTGCTCCTGCGTCGTGCTGCGGCTCACTATTGTGCAGTGCGCGGGCAAAGCTGGCAGGATGGCGATCCCCTGCCCTTTGATTTCATCGCCACAGGTCACTATGCCCGGGTGAAGTTCGATGAAAAGAAGCAGGAATACAAACTCTTACGGGCGCTTGATCGAAAAAAAGATCAGTCTTATGTGCTCTACTCCCTCGAACAGGAGCTGCTCGCGAAGCTTATTCTCCCGCTGGGCGAACTGAGCAAAGAAGATGCGCGGGCCATCGCCGCAGCTGCAGGCACGCCCATCCCCAAAGAGGAAGAATCTCAGGACATCTGCTTTATCAGCCACAGCTACCGCGAACTTCTGGAGGCTCATGGCGGTTTTGGTCGTCCCGGCTTTTTCGTCGATGGTGAGGGCCATAAACTTGCCCCTCACGAAGGCATAGGCCGCTTCACCCTGGGACAGCGCAAGGGCCTGGGCCATGCTTTCGGACGGCGTGTGAGCGTCATCGATATTAACCCGACAAACGGCAATGTTGAGATTGGCGAGGAAAGTGCGCTTTATTTTACAGAGATTGAGCTGAACGAGCTTCGTTTCAATACCCGCGAACAACCGCAGCTGCCCCTCCACGTGGAGGTAGCCACGCGCTATCAGCAGCCCCCGCGTCCGGCCATCCTGCTCCCTCTCGAGCCGGAGGTCGACAGCCGGGCCGATGTGAGGCCTGCGGCAAAGCCGGAAAGCGTTCCGGACAAGGTCGCGAAAGACATCTCAGATCGGGCTCTTCTTCATTTTGAAGAGCCTCAGCGAGCCTCCTGTCCCGGTCAGGCTGCCGTATTTTATCTGGGTGAGCGCGTGATCGGCGGGGGTAGCATTGTGCGGAAAAATAAATCATTTGTTCAAAACAAGGAGAGCAAAAACCGTGAATGAGCAGCGATTAAAAATCTTCGCTCCGGCGAAAATCAACCTGCATCTGGAAGTCCTTGGCAAAGGGCCGCATGGATTGCATCGTCTGCAGTCCATTATGCAGAGCATTGACCTGGGTGACGAGCTGCTGGTAGAGTGCAGCGAAATCCAGTCCTCCGGGGGAAGCGTGGCTGCGGGTCTCCCGCAGATTGAATTCACCTGTTCTGACCCTGAACTCCCGACCGATGAAAATAACCTGGTGGTTCGCGCCGCCCGCGCCTGGCTTGCAGCCAGCGGCAAAAACTGGGTGCTGCGCCTTCATCTGGATAAACGCATTCCCATCGCTGCCGGTCTCGGTGGCGGCAGCAGCGACGCTGCGGCCCTGCTCCTGGCTCTGCAGCAACTGGCCGGCCCGTCTGCCCTCCCTGAAGACGCACTGGGCGCTTTGGCCTTTGAACTGGGATCAGACGTTCCCTTCTGCCTGCTCGGAGGCACGGCTCTGGTCACAGGAGAAGGCGAAGACGTGCGTCCCTGTTCATCTCTGCCAGCCTATCCTCTCCTGCTCTGCATGGTTCATAAAAAAAGTTCCACCGCTGAAGCATATGCCGCCCTCGATCAGGAACGTGCCGGCCTCAGGCCCCTGCCTTTTTCACTTGCCTTACTGAGCTCCACGCTCAAAGCCGATCTTCAGGAATTTGCCGAGCTCTATGTCAACGATTTTCTGGAACTTCAGCTCGCCGCTCACCCCGACGAACTGCCGCTCCTCGAAGCGATGCAGCAATCCGAATCTTTTTATGCGAATCTTTCGGGCAGCGGACCCACGTACTTTGCCCTTTTTACGGAAGAACAATCAAGAGATGAGACCCTGGACTTGCTGGAGCAAAAATTCCGTGGCGTAGAGTTCCGGAAAGCCTCGCTCTTACCGCACGGCCCTCAGTTTTTGCCAGTGTGAGCCGCGCGTCTCGCTGAGACAGCTTGCTAAGCCCGCCGGGTCCGCCGACCCGAGCGGTTGTGAGCGCAGCGAACTTTTGAGCGAGGGTAACGGTACCCGGGCGGGCGTAACATCTCGCTGGTGCTGCGCGGCCTTTTCCGCTCGCTTGCTCCGCAGCAGCCCCTCTATGTTTCGCTGGTAGCGGTCTTAGTTCCCTTCGTAGCCCGTCATCGCATCAAAGCCATCCAGCCAGGCTCCATTGGACACGGCAAAGGTGTAGTTCAGCATCAGCACATCATCAATATCCTGCTCGTCAATGAAGGCAAAGAGATTGTCCTTAAACTGTCTCGGATCGAGCACAAAAACTTTCTCGTAATTGTCCATGAGATAAGGCACAAAGGCGTTGCCGTAGGAATCTTTGATGACCAGAATGGACTTGCCGTTGTGGTTTGATGAGGTAATCAGCGAGAGGGCGGTATCGCCGCCAATGTAGAGCATGTACTGATTATCCTGTACGCCCTGCCAGGAAAGCAGGTAGTTTTCGATGGGATCGTCCATGGCGGCTCCGCTGAAATAGACATGTTTTGCGCCTTCATAATGCCGGGGCAGGTACATCTCAGCGACATCTTCGGAGCCGAGCAGCAGGGGGCTGTTTCCGGTAAAGCCATAGAGGGTTCCGAGGAAATTGCCTTCCGGAACTTCTTTTTTCATCTCACTGAGCGCTGTCGCTTCCTGAGCTGTGGCTTCACAGAAGGCCTGGTAGGCGTAATACGCGCCCAGCCCATTCCAGTGGTGATCCGTCCGGAAGTAGATATATTCGTCGCGGTGAGCAGCGATTTTACTGTAGGCGTCGACCTTGATGACTTTGCCGTTCTCGCTTTCATAGATGTGCTTGATGGCATCATATGTGGAATAAGCTCCTGAGCGCATTTCGTCACTACCGTAAAAAGCGATAGAAGTGGGAGCCACAAGGCTGATAACGCGCCGTTTTTCCGGCAGCTGGGAGCGCAGGTAGGAGACGCGGTCGGCATAATAGCCAGTATACTCCGGAGAATAGTAGAAAATTTCCATGGCTCGTCCCTGGTCAATGACGAGATTGCTGGTTTCAAAGTCATGGTTTTCTCCCTGCTTGTTGTCCGGGACTGCCGAGGCAAGAATATTTTCGCCCTGAGTGGGAACGGCTGCTTTTTGTGATTCAAGTCTGGAAGCTTCGGCGTCATTCCGTTCCGCGGCTTTTCCTTCACCGGGAGCTGAACCCGGGCTGTCGACACCCTTCTGAGGCGAACCCTCTTCGGCGGTTTTTTGGCCTGCTTCAGGCGTCATGTTCTGCAGCTTGTCGCCCTGGCCGCCTGAATCTTTTCTGGCCGTAATCAGTTTGGGGCCGCCACGCTGACCGGGGAAAGCCTGGATCATGTCTCTGACACCCTGGTTAAGGCTGATCAGACGGGAGCGGAAAGGAAACTGGTCGGCATAAAAGGCCTCAATCCCTCTGGCCCAATCTCCGCTGAAGTAGCTGGCTGGAGTGAGCTGCGGCGCCTGGGCGAGCACGCGTTTTTCGTTCTGGGATTTCGCTTCGCGCGGCCAGAATAAAAAGAGCAGGCCAAAAAGCGTGAGCACGGCTAAAACCAGGACAAAAATCAGCTCCTGATGCTGCAGGGCACGGGCGACCAGCTGTCGGTGCTGCTGCTCTTTGTGGAGCTTCAACGCTTCTTCCGGGCTAAGCCTCTGGTTCTGCCGGGGTCGCGGATAAGGTGCAGACCTTTTCCACGCGTCCTGTACCCTGCCACTGGATCTCACAGTCTGTGGCAGCGCAGGCGAAGGCTGCCGCCCGGCGGATGGAAATAAGTTTCTCGAGGCTTCCGGTTTGCGACCATTCGAAGGCCGTCCTGACACGGGCAACGACCCGGGAAGGGCTTGACCCGAGGGCTGTGCGCCCCCTCTTCTCCCCGCTCGTTTGGGCCGGGACGAAAAAACGCCCGCTTGCGCGCCTCTGTCAACGGCCCTCATGGAAGGATCCAACGGCAAGGCCTGTCCTGCTGAGGGCGGTGCAGCCGGCAAAGCGCGCCCGGCTCCAGCCATGGGAGGCTGGCTTACCGGCCTGGCCGCTTTCTTCAGCGGAGGCAGCGGTCTTCCCGACTGCCCCTTCAGCGGTCTTCCCGGCTGGCTCTTCGGCTGACTTCCTGGCCGACGCCTGGGCTGGCTTCCCTCCTGACTTGCCGGACTGCGGCGTGCCATCAGGTTTTTTGTATTTTCATTTATTTCTTTATTGACCATGATTCTCCCGACCCGTTTTCACGACTCGTTTTAAAGCATAAGTTTGTGTTGCCTCTTGCTCTTTCGCTTTTGGCCTTAACTTCTGACCTTAGCCTTTTTCCTTAGTTTTTGGCCACTGCTTTTGACCCTAAGCTTTGCCCTGCCCTTTTACCTTTTTTCGTTCTCACTTTCGCCGTGCAGTGCCTCTCCCGTACAGTGCCTTTCCCCTTGCCAAGCCTCTCCTCAGAAGCGGAAGTAGAGAAAAGGATTGAAGCTCTGACCCGCGAGTGCTGCCGTACTGAGCAGGAGCAGCCCGAGCACCCTCACGAGCGTGACGCCGAGATAAAGACCGCTGGCGCGAAAGCGGGCGCTCTGCGTTAATGGGTAGCGCTTTTTCAGCCAGGGAAACACGGGACAGGCCCCCAGCATCGCCAGGGCAAAAAAGAGCCAGTTCTGGCGAAAGAGCAGACGTGCTTCCAGGCCAGCAAACACGGCCCCGTCCAGGCCAAAAAGGCGGCGGAAAAAGATGCTCAGCTGGCTGAGGTCCGTAAAATAAAAGATGGCCCAGCCGAAAAGAACAATTGGGATCATGTAGAGGATCTGCAGAACACGGGATGAACGCTGGAGCCTGGCCAGCAAAAGGGTTTTTTCCAGCACCAGAAAAGCACAAAAATAGAGCCCCCAGATGATAAAATTCCAGCTTGCCCCATGCCAGAAGCCGGTGAGGAACCACACCAGGAGAATGTTGAAATACTGGTGCTTACGATTCCCTCCCAGGGGAATATAAACGTAATCGCGGAAGAACGTTCCCAGTGAGATATGCCAGCGCCGCCAGAAATCCGTGACGCTCGACGCGATATAGGGATAGTTAAAGTTTTCCTTAAAATGAAAGCCGAAAATACGACCCAGTCCGATCGCCATGTCGGAATAGGCCGAAAAGTCATAGTAGATCTGAAAAGTAAAAGCGATACAGCCCAGCAGCATCTCCAGTGACGAGAGGCTGCTCAGCCGTCCACTGCCCCAGGTCTGCTCAACGATACTTCCGGCGTAGTTGGCCACGATGGTTTTTTTGGCCAGACCCGTCACAAAGCGCTTCAGTCCTTCGGCGAGATCGTTGGCGGTCGTCGAGCGCTCGTAGATCTCATGCTCCACATCCACATAGCGCACAATCGGACCCGCAATCAACTGGGGGAACAGCGCTTCATAGAGCCAGAAATCTGCCAGGTTCTTCTGTACCCTGCAGTCCCCCCGGCTGAGATCCACGGCGTAACTGATGATCTGAAAAGTATAAAAGGATATGCCAATCGGCATCGTGAGCTGAGGGATGGTGAGATGAAGCCCCAGGAGCGCCGAAAGGTTTTCCATAAAAAAGCCGCTGTATTTAAAAATAAAGAGGGGCAGCAGAGCACTCGTCAGAGCAAGGCCAAGATAGAGCTTCTTTTGCCGGGGCAACGCGCGACTTTTATCGATCAGCAGACCGAAAAGATAAATCAGCGTCCCCGAAAGGAGCATTTGAAGAATCCAGACCGGCTCACCCCAGGCATAAAAGATCAGCGAAAAAACGAGTAATACGGTGTTTCTTCCGCGACTGCTCCGCGGTATGCGGTAAAAGAGGAGACAGAGCGGAAGAAAGGCATATAAAAAAACGAGACTTGAAAAAACCATTGATGTTCTGCACCTGCAGCGTGGGCTGACTTGACGGAGAACGGAAAGCCAAAATCGCATGAGCGCGACCGTGACAAGATCCGTTCCAGGATTCCGTTAGTATAACAAGCCCCTTTGTGCCTGCCAAGCATGAAGTCGAATGGAGACCTCAGCGTACCAGCGTCCAGGAAGCGGCTCCCGTGAAAGGCAAGGGAAAGCGTCCCTCAAAATGTTCCAGATCACGGTGAACAAAGCAGAGGGAGGGTAGCGACAATGGCAGCGAAAGCTCATCCCTACCTGCGCCGAGGCGCATTTCCCGCCGCAGGATAAAGTCCACAGGCGGGGTCTCCTGATCCATCGACTTTTCAAAATCCGCCTGAACCTCAAAGAGTTTCAGCTCAATTCCCGCTTCACCAAGTCTCCCGGCCAACACTCTGGCGCAGGCCTCCGCATCTTTATCTCCGCTGGGATAGGCAAGCGTCAGCGCTTCGAGCATCTTCTGACGAAGTTCGGGATGAACCCTGGCATAATTGTCCGCTTCTTCCTGTGATCCCGCTGGTGTGAGTTTCCCCAGTTCAAGCAAGGTTCTGAGCAGGCCTTCTCTGGCTTTCTCAAGCTGCTCCTGTCCACTTTCCCGGGGCCGCGGGGCGAGCAGATTTCGGGCTTCATAATCCTCTGCTTCCGGGGAAAAGGCCGGATCATTTTCGCTCTCCATTTCAAGAGGTGAAGCCAGGATCAGGCGTCCAAGCCCTTTTTGAACCTCCGGCAGTGCAAAGGGTGTCGCCCGTCCCTCGCGAACGTCCTCCCGGGTAACCGGAATCCGGTGCAACGGATAAAGGCTGATGACCTCGTCTCCGGGCACTCTGTCGATGCTATAACCCATCGCTCGCATTTCCCGCTGCTCTTCATCGTTGAGGGTGTCGAAACAGCTGAGATCGGGCTGGCAGGCAAAGAAAATCTCCTTGATCTGTGCCTGTGGCACTAAACGGAGAGCCAGCCGGGGGATAGCCGCCTTGCTGAAGCCGCTGCCGTTCTTTGCTTCGAGCTGGATGTCCGCGGAAAAATCTTCCCCCTGGACAAAGGCATATGGTCCGGCAGCAGGATAAAGCATCTCCGCGCTTATATTTTCATTCCATTTATCCGCAGGGAAATCCCACCAAACGTGGGCCGGAACGATCCCAAGGCTGAGCAGGGAAGGAAGAACAGGGCGGCTGTCGCGTTGAAAATGCAGGCGCAGCACAAGGTCATTCATATCCTCTATGCCCCGGATATCTGTAAAAGGGGCATTTTTGCTCCGATAATGCTCTTTAGGGGATAGCAGCCCGGTGGGCTGCGGCTCCTCTGAACTTTTTTCCACAGTCTCCTCCGGCTTTTCTTCCAGGCGATTTTGATCGTCGGAAACAAAAGGCTGCCATTCGAGAACAAGCTCCGACATCCCCTCAATCTCCATCAGTGAGCGCTTCAGGGGATGATCTTCCGGGCTGAGCGCAAGCTTCAGGAGACTGAAGTGGATGTCACGCGTTGTGAGAGCCTGGCCATCCTGCCAGCAAAGGCCTTTGCGCAGTTTTAACTCCACCGTGCGCCAATCCTCGGTATAGCTGAAAGATTCGAGCAGCCCCAGGAGCCTGCCGCCGCTGATCTCATGCAAAGGGGCGTAGAGCAGCTGGGAAATCAGGCGGTCTGTCCGCTGCGGAGCCCAGAGAGGGTTGAAGCAGGCCGGGTTAAGAGTGTAGGCCGAAAGTTCATCCGTCGGCTCATAGTTGTAGGGTAAGAGAATGTTGAGCTGATCTTCCCGTTCACGAAAAGCTTTTTTCCACGCGGCTTCCTGTTCTTCCCGCGGACTTTCCGGAACTGGGATTTGTCCCTGAGGAAGCTGCTCTACCTCAGGATCTTCTGGCGAAGAACCCGCTTCGGTCTGACCTTCCCCGGGGAGCTGACTTTCCGCGCTTTCCGGAGCTGCGGAGCTTTCTGTCGCCTCGCTCTCTACACCTGTGCCCGTCTCAGACTGCTCCGTCCCGCTGGGCAGGTTCTCTTTCCCCTCAGATTCAGGCTCAGTGTTTCCGCTCGTTTCGGCCTCTCCCCCTGGCCGTTCTTCCGTAGCAGGCTCATGACCCTCCTGTGCACCTGGCGTCGCTTCCGCCTGGCGGGAGGAAGTCTCCCTGTAGGGTGAAGCAGGCCCCTTCCGCAGGTTATTCAAGGCCCTGACCTCAGGCGAAAGGTCTGACTCCGCTCGAGGGCAAAGCAGCAGGAGACTCAGAAGGGATAGAAGCAGGACGCAGAACAGCGCGATCTTTAAACCTGCGCGACGATGCCTGCGCCCTGAGCCATGAGAAAAAGGTCTGATGTTCACCGTGAGACGCCCCCTTGATTCTGCAAGCGATGCACGTGCTTTTCTCTTAGTTTAGCGTTTTTTGCTTTTTTCTTGTAGTCCGCAGCTGTGAAATTCGTTGAAGGGGGCCTTCTCCTATGCTCAGTCAGGGAAGAGAACAGACAAATGAGGCAAAGAGAACAAGACCAAAATGGCGCTTTACTAAGATGGCCTTCCGCAAACAGCAAAAATCCCCGGGATCGGCCTGCCGAAAGGGGCAGGAAGCGATCCCGGGGAAGCTTGGCGCCTGGGACTTCAATTAAAGTGACCGTCGTAAGTGGGCATATTTTTTACATCGTCGTCGCTCAGAGCCGGAACGTAGTAGGCTCCATAGTTTTTTAAGCCGGTTTCACTGTCTTCCGGAGGAACGCCCTTTGCCCCGGAGGGGAGCAGGACATAGAAACGATAGTAGGGCAGGAAAACTTCTTCCTGACCGCCCGTTCGGTAGATCAATTCCACCTTTGCAATGGCGTCCTCACCCGGGAATTCTACGGGGACACTCGTCTGGTAATGCCCGTTGATCAGCCGTGTTCTGGCTTCTTCAACGCTGATGAGCGGATAGTCGCCCATTTTTTCCGCCGCAGTCAGATCGTCGTTTTTTCTGATACTTATGAGTTTCCCTGTGTCTCCGGGCGCAAAGCCGGCACGGCGGAAATTGTAGTTCAGAATTTTTTGTGTATCATCTCCCGCAGCTTCAAAGAACTCATATCGGCGAATGAATTCGTTGTTAATATTAAAGTCACCCCAGGAAAAGGCCTCTGCTTTGTCAAAAGCCAGAAAGTCCGCGTAAGTTTCGCTCAGCCCGGCAAGAGTTTTTTCTGCCTGTGCATCATCTGTCTTGCTGTAGGTCATACTGAGTTCTTCCGGAAGATCCATGCCTTCGCCGGAAAATCTGCAGGTGATTGAGCCGTCGGCCCTGACTTCAAGGCTCCCCTGATCGAAGTTGCCCTCAAGCGAGGTCACACTTGTCTCGTCTTTGACGATACCCTCTTTCGTTCGCACATAGCCATCCCGGTGCTCTTCTGTGGAGAGCAGCTCGAAACCCAGATCCGCGGCCGCCTGATGCAGTTTCTCCTCCATTTCCGCCAGAGTCAGGCCTTTCGGTGTATAAAGGCCATCAGGATCAAAAATGCCACTTTTATAAACGGGGAGCGATTTTAATTTCATCTCTTCCGACCAGGGATTACCGTTTTTCAGCTCTGAAATATCATGATAGAGGTAGCCTTCAAAGCCCATACCTCCGGATACCAAGTCTGGGATCGTTATTTTCTCCCGGGCGCTGAGGGCTGCAGATGGCAGCTGGGCTGCGGCTTCTCCGGACGTCGGTTCAGAAGCTGCTGAGGGATTTATATGAGCCAGGCCAGATGCCTGAGGATCAGCTCCCGGAGGCTCCGGCGTGGCATTGAGGAGCGTCTTCTGCTCCCGTGAAATCAGATCGCTCAACGGCTCACGATAGTGGCCGATGAGAAAGATCAGCGCTAAAGAGAGGCAAAGACAGGCGGCAATTGCTCCCCAGCCCAGTCCTTTCTTCTTTTTCTCCGGTGGCCTCTTTTCTGCGTCTTCAATATAGGCCGGATGAATAAGTTCCATTTTATCCAGAAGTTGAGATCCTTTCATAAGCTGTAACCCTCCTTTTCAAGCTGCTCTTTGAGCTTCTTACGGCAACGGAAGAGCGTCGTTTTAACTTTGCTTTCAGAAACGGCAAAGCGCCGGGCAATCACTGCAATGGAATCCAGAAACCAGTAGCGACGAATAAACATCGCCCTTTTTTCCTCATCCAGCTGGCTGAGAAAATCATTGAGGGCCTGGCCCAGCACCCTGTCCTCCAGTCGGCACTCCAGCTCATCCGGGGCAGGAATGCACTGTTCCAGTTCCGTGCTGAGTTCAACGATATAGGCGCTGCGTTTCAGACGGCTGCGATAACGGCAGCAATTCAGAGCCAGGTGACGTGTCATACGGGCAAGAAAGGCATATAAATAGTTTCCCGGCTCATGAGGCGGGATTCGCTGCCAGGCCTCAAGGTAGGTATCGTTTTCACATTCTTCTGCGCTCTGCCAGTCCTGGACAATGCCGTATGCCAACGAGCGGAGGCGGCCGCCATATTTTTCCATGCAGTGTTTTATCGCGGTTTCATCCCGTTGTAAAAAACAATCCACAATGCTTTGATCGTCCATGCTCTGGCTCCTTTCCTCCTGTTGTTGAAGGCCTTCACCTTCATAAGCACCGTTTGAGGGACTGAGGTTACACTTTTCTCCTGCTGACTTTCTTCCCACAAAAAAAGCAGCGGTCAGTTTTACACTCACCACTGCCTTTTTTACAATTCTTTCTGTCGGGATCTGCCGCGAACTTACGCCTCTTTTTTACGTGAATCGGCGTACTCAGCCTGCAGTTCAGCCTGTTTGGCAGCCACGGTTTTGAGGTGTTCCTCCGTGCCAAGGGGATGCTCAGGACCGAACTCCTGCCACATCTCGTTGGCCTCGTCCTTCCACTGACTCGCGTAGGCATCGCAGCGGGCACAGACTGTATCGACATCCTCGGGACAGCTGTAATCGGTCGATTTAGAGCCAGTCTCCCGGACAATCTTGCGCAGGTACTCCGGATTTTCCAGCATAGGGCAGGGGCGCAGATGGTTCTTATTAAAGGGCTGACCGTCGTGATAGGCCATAAAGAGCGGCGATTTCAGGGCTTCGAGTATGGTCTTTTCGTGAATGTTGCTGTCAGAGTAATGGATGAACACACAGGGCTCCATATCCCCGTTTGCGTTAATGTGGAAGTAGCTGCGGCCACCGGCAATACAGCCACCGACAAACTGGCCGTCATTCTGGAAGTCCGCCGGGAAAATCTCCATTTCGGACTCATCACTGCGCAGGAAACGAATGCGCTCAATCATCTCGGCTCGCTGTTCTTTATTGAGCAGAAGCGAAGTGACCGCCCCCGCACCAACCGGCATGTAGTGGAAATACCAGATCAGGCGGCAGCCATGATCGATGAGCAGCTGCAAAAAGTCATCCGAGGTCACACTTTTGTAGTTGGCCGAGGTATAGCAGATGGAGCAGGCAAAGAGCAGTTTGTGCCGTTTCATGCGATCCATCGTCTCCAGCGCTTTGCTGAAGCTGCCTTCGCCGCGGCGGGAATCCGTTTCGCTCTCGAAACCTTCGATGGAAAGAGCCACGCTGATATTGCCGAGGCGGCGGAATTCCTCACACATGGCATCGTCGATCAGCGTACCGTTGGTGTAGAGGTGGAAGCAGCAGTCCGGATATTTTTCGGCAAGACGGATGATGTCTTTGGCACGAACGGTCGGCTCACCGCCGGTCATTAAGTAGATAAAGGTTCCCAGCTCACGACCCTGGTCGACAATGCTGCACATCGTCTCAAAATCCAGGTTGTAGCGATTGCCGTATTCGGCCGCCCAGCAGCCTTTGCAGTGCATATTGCAGGCCGTGGTCGGATCAAAGAGGATCAGAGACGGAATATTGCAGCCGTGTTCGTTAATCAGGCGGATTTTCTGGCGAATACCCCAGATGCCTGTGCGGTAGGCAATATTCATAAAATGTGTATGTAAGATGTTTTCGTCGACTTCGTTGAAAGCCCGGCGCATCCAGCGCATCCACCGGCTGTTGGGGTCTGAGACGGCTTTGCGCGCATTGGCAAAACCAGCGCCGGTATATGATCCACGGCTGAGTTTTTCGGAAAAGTCAATGATCTTCAGGAGCTTTTTGGAAGGGTCGTCTTCCTTCATCACTTTCATGACTTTACGTAAACACAAATCAGCAATAGCTGCCTCAGTACGATAAGCGAATTGTCCCATATCTCATTACGGAAAGAAATCTTTCCTCTCCTTTCACCTTTTCTTACGACAGTCCAAATCTTTCTTCAATTATACTATTGTAATTCATTCCCGACTATTGTAATGCATTTTCTGACTTTGACCCAATGACTTTGCTCCAAATGAACGTCTTTCTGCTACAATAATTATAATATGCTTAAGTTTTAGACATCTTCCACAAGGAGACGGCAATGAAGACAGATGAATACGTGGTGGAGATGCGCGGCATCAGCAAGCGCTTTCCCGGCATTCTGGCCAACGATAAGGTCAATCTCAGCTTGAAAAAAGGGGAGATTCTGGCGCTCCTTGGTGAGAATGGCGCGGGCAAAAGTACGCTCATGTCCATCCTTTTCGGGTTTTATCACGCTGATGAAGGTCAGATTTTCATCCGGGGAAAAGAAGAAAAAATCAGCAGCCCGAATAAAGCCTACGACCTGGGCATCGGTATGGTACACCAGCATTTCCAACTGATCGACAATTTTACCGTGACCGAAAACATCATGCTCGGCAACGAAAGCGTAAAAAACGCGATCTTTGTCGATGAAGCCGCGGCCCGCGAAAAGGTCAGAAAACTCTCCGAACAATATGGTCTGAATATTAACCCGGATGCCCGCATTGAGGACTGCAGCGTGGGTATGCAGCAGCGCGTGGAAATTCTCAAGGTGCTTTACCGCAATGCCGATATCATTATTCTGGACGAACCCACCGCCGTCCTCACGCCGCAGGAAATCGACGAGCTCATGGTCATCCTGCGAAACTTTACAGCCGAGGGCAAATCCATCATTCTCATCACCCATAAGCTCAGGGAAATCATGCAGGTGGCCGACCGGGTCACCGTCCTGCGCCGCGGCAAAATGACCGGCACCCTGAACGTCCGGGATACCAATGAAGACGAACTCGCCAGGCTTATGGTGGGCCGTCACGTCAATTTTAAGGTCGACAAAAGCCCCTCAAAACCCGGTCGCCCGGTTCTGGAAATTCAGGATCTGGTGGTGCGTGATGCCCGCAAACTTAAGGCTGTCGATGGCTTTACTCTCACCGTGCACGCTGGCGAGATTGTCGGCGTCGCGGGGGTCGACGGCAACGGTCAGGAAGAACTTGTGCAGGCCATCGCCGGACTGATGCCCATCGAAAGCGGCCGCATCGTGCTTGATGGCCACGATATCAGCGAAGCCAAAGTCCGCGAGCGCAACGAAATCGGCCTCGGCCATATTCCCGCTGACCGACAGAAATATGGCCTGATCATGGACTTTACTCTGGCCGAAAACATAGCGCTCAAATCATATTTCAAAGCCCCTCTTTCCAAACGGGGCGTTCTGAACCGTCCCCTCATTCGCAGCCAGGCCGAAGAACTTTCAAAAACCTTTGATGTGCGCTCCGGCGAAGGTCCGCTGAGCCTGGCCCGCATGCTCTCAGGCGGCAATCAGCAGAAGGCCATCATCGCCCGGGAATTCGCCACGAACCCGGTCCTCATGGTGGCCGCGCAGCCTACGCGGGGTCTTGACGTTGGAGCTATCGAATACATCCACCGCCGCCTTGTGGAACTGCGCGATGAAGGCAAGGCCATTCTTCTCGTGAGCTTTGAGCTTGACGAAGTGATGAACCTCTCCGACCGCATCGCCGTCATCTATGAGGGCCGGGTTTCCGGCCTTGTCAACGCCGGAGAAAGCGACGAACGGGAACTTGGACTGATGATGTCCGGCTCCCTGCATAAAGGCGTGGAAAGCGCGGAAGAGAAAAACGCCGCTACGCCTTCTGAGAAAGGAGGCAAAGCCTGATGAAAGATAACAGCAAAAGCCGGCTTTTCCGCCCGGGCAGCAACAGCAGCCTCTTCGTCACCGCCATTATCGCGATTCTCCTCTCATTTCTGGTCGCCGCTGTGGTCATGATCGCCACGGGGATTCAGCCTAAAGGCTTCTTCGACGCCTTGCTGCGCACCATGACAGGTCTTGATTTTTCCAAGGCCGGTACAGCTCAGTTTTTCCGTCCCCGTTACGTCGGTGAGTTTATCCAGGTTTCCCTGCCCTTGATTCTCTGCGGCCTTTCGATCGGCTTCGCCTACCGCACCGGCATGTTTAATATTGGCGCTGAGGGCCAGCTGATTGCAGGCATTCTCTGTTCCAACCTCGTCGCCCTGACCCTGCCCCTGAAGACGCCCCTCCTTGCCGTTCTCTGCATTATTGCAGCTGGCATTGGCGGCGGCCTCTGGGCCTTTATCCCGGGTTTTCTCAAGGCCCGCTTCGGCGTGCATGAAGTCGTCACGACGATCATGTTCAACTACGTCGCCATGTATGTCAGCAACTGGATTCTCAAAGCCCTGCCGGGATCAAATCCGCAGCGCACCGTTGACCTGCCGAAGAACGCTCTTCTGGGCAGTGATTTTCTGCGTAAGCTGAGTGGCAACTCCCGCCTCCACTGGGGTTTTATCGTCGTCATCCTGAGCGTTCTGCTCTTCAACTTCATCATGAACCGCACCAGTTTTGGCTATGAGCTTCGGGCCGTCGGTTTCAACCGCCATGCCGCGGCCTACGCCGGTATGAATGCCGAGAGCCGCATCATTCTTTCCATGGTCATTTCCGGCATTTTCGCGGGGCTTGGCGGCGCGATGGTCGCCCAGGGAACCTTCACTTATGGACGTGTCCTCCAGGGCTTTGAAAACTATGGTTTTGACGGTATTTCCGTGGCCCTTCTCGGCGGTACCCGCGGGGTCGGCATTCTCCTGGGCGGACTGCTGCTGGGCGGACTGCGCAGTGGTCAGCCTCTCATGCAGGCCATGGGTGTTCCTCTGGAAATCGCCCAGATCGTCTCCGGCCTGATTATCCTCTTTGTGGCCATGCAGCACGGCATTGAGCGTCTCTTGCTTTTCTTTGGCAAGCGTCGGCTCGAAGAAGAAAAAGAAGAGTCTGTTCCCGAAGAAAGCAGTCTGAACGATGCCTTAAGTCCAGGCTTTGAAAAGGCCGCTGCCCCTGCGGGAGACGCTGCTGCAAAGGCCACGGCAGGCAAAGACGCAGAGGAGGACGCTGAGGCCTCAGCGTCCCAGCAAGCATAGGAGGTCGGCATGGATTTACTCAGTTCCATGGTTATTCTCGCCTTTATCTACGCAACTCCCATCCTCGTGGCTGCAACCGGCGCCCTTTACTCAGAGCGCTCCGGTGTCACCAACATCGCTATTGAAGGCATTATGACCATCGGCGGTTTTGCCGCAGCAACCATCACCACCCTGACCGAAGCCCGACTCGGTATCTGGGCTCCCTGGCTGGGCATCCTGATCGGCGCTGTACTCGGCCTCATCTATTCTGCGCTCCACGCTTATGTTTCGATTGATCTGCAGGGCGACCAGACCATTTCCGGCACGGCCCTCAACATGCTGTCCCTGGGGATCAGCGTCTATTTCTGCCAGATCATCTTTCACCAGCAGCGCACACGTGCCTTCCAGCGCGGTTTTGTCAAAATGGATATCCCCGTGCTCAGCGATATTCCCATTCTCGGCAACCTCTTTTTTAAGCGCATCTACATCACCTTTTATGTCGCGCTCCTCATCGTTCTTCTGACCTACATCATTCTCTGGAAAACACCCTACGGTCTGCGTCTTCGTGCTGCCGGCGAACACCCTTCGGCGGTAGATTCGCTGGGCATCAGCGTGCGCGCCCTGCGCTATTCCGGCGTGCTCATTTCCGGTTTTCTCGGAGGTCTGGCTGGGGGCATGATGGTGCTCACCCAGGCTACACAGTTCTCCGCAGGTTCCATTCACGGCGTCGGCTTCATTGCCATGGCCGCTCTGATCTTCGGACGCTGGAATCCCTGGGGTATTCTCGGTTCAAGCATTTTCTTCGGATTTTCGCAGATTTTCTCGATCTTTTCGCGCGATATTCCCCTGCTTGAAAACGTGCCGGGCGAATTTTTCTACGCCCTGCCCTACGCCCTGACCGTCCTCGCCATGGTTGCCTTCAGCCGCAAGAGCGCCGCTCCTAAGGCCGTCGGCGTGCCCTACAGCTCCACCCACTAGACCTCTGCCCCATTAGCAGGTATGCAGTGTCCCCTCATTAAAACAGAGCCGCTTCGGTGTATCCTTCAGGACTTCCGAAGCGGCTCTTTTAACAACTCGCCCACGCGGGATGATGCGTTTGGATAAGATGCGCGGGCGATACAGGAATATTTTTCGATTGACTTTCCGGCGAAATTTTGAGAACCAAAACAAGTCTATTTTCAGACCTCGCGGTCAGTTTTTCACTGTCTGACTCAGTGTGTCGTTTTTTGGACTGTCGGGACACTCTCTGTCGGACGCTCCGCCTCGGGGAGCTGCGTTTCCACCTGATTCAGCCAGCGAATCGTTTCATGTTCCCGGTTCAAGCTTTCGAGCCAGCTGAAAAAACGGCTGAAATGTTCGTCAAAGGGAAAGTTCATGCGAACATCTTTCAGCTCGTAAGAGCGGACCTCCGAGAACCCATGTTTCTCCAGCTCCATATTTTCCAGAACCGAGATGTTCAGGCAGAGGCTCTGAGGACTGTTTTTATCCAACGCTATTCTCTCGGCCTCGCTGAGGCGGCTGTAGTCATCGAGCAAAGCGCCTATGAGGGCCTGTGTCTGACCGGAGGTCATAAAGGGCAGATGCGCACTGCCCTGACTTTCAGCTTTGGTCTGATCTTCTTTAAATCGAGCCAGCATGGCTTTTTTCGACTCCGTGAGCGTTGACTTATTTGAAATTTCGACACTATCGACAAAACGATGGTTTTCAAAACCGCTCAGCGTATTTAGAAAGAGCCGAGCCATCGGGTCAGGTGAAAGCTCTTCAAGCGAAGCAATATCTTCCCGTTTGAGCTGCAGCATACGATGATGGCGACGGCCATTCTGCTGCCAGCCCAGTTCCAGCTGAGTTACAAAGTCCTGAGCTTCACTGCCGCCAGAGATGCGGAAGCGCTCATTGGAGACAAAATCGCGGGGAATTTCCAGACCGGGCGTCCCGTCTTTAAATTTTTTCTCAAAAAGCTCCACCAACTTGCGTCGGCTTTCCGGGCTGTCCGCCAGGAAACATTTTTCCTTGCCCTGCCGGAGCAGAATTTCATTGGCTTTCTGCGGATCGGGACGTTGCCCGGTATAGTCGAAAAAGCCCCAGGAAAGGGTTAAAACCATTACAGCGGAAAGCAGAAAAGCCAGTGCCGCGGTGGGCAGGCTGTGGCGCACTTTGCCTTCGCCGCGGGAGAGGAAGAGATCCATCAGCAGGCAAGCTATAAAACTGCCTGCAGCCAGTCCAATCCAGAGAGCCGGCATGACCCCGTTGGAAGGCAGGGTCGCCCCTTCGGTGTAGCTGCCGCCTGTGGTGAGCACTTCCTTGCTTTGGTAAAGGCCACGAAGCAAGCCGCTCTTTAAACTGTTTGCGCGAATCAGGGCAAAGAGAATCCCCAGGCCGAGGCCCCCGGTGAGCGAAACGAGGAGGCGCAGCGGCAGAAAAGAGAGTCTCTGAAGCTCCAGCGTTTCCGCCCGCTCGGCCGGCCTGCGCAGAAAGAGCAGCCAGCTGAGAAAAGTAAAGATAATGGTAAACAACAGCCAGGCCAGCTGCCCCGCCGTGCCCTGAACGGAGAGGGCAAAGCCTCCCAGCAGAGGGGAAAGCATAAAGAAAGAAATGTCCTGCTCCAGGTTCATATCCACAGGCGGCATTCCCGGCAGCATATTCCAGGCCAGGAAGCGCAGCAAAAAGAGGATCAGCGGCCAGCAAAGGTTGAGTAATAGCCCATAAAGCAGGGCATTAAAACTGCGCCCGGAGATCACAAAAAAGAAACTCCAGAAAGCGAGACAAGCCAGGCTCATCAGCAGCAAGTCGATTTCCGGATACAGGATATCCGCAAAAGGGACACCGGCAGGAAGCAGGAGCAGGAGATTCAGAAGGCCCCCCAGAAGACGTGAAGCCAGGATCAGAGCGGCATCCGAGAGAATGAGGCTGAGCCAGAGCTGACTTCTTTGCAGAGGAAAGCCAAGGAGCAGACGGGCATCATCCTGACGATGCAGAAAGGCAAAGCTGCGCGCCGCGAGAATGGTCACAAGCAGGGCGTGCAGGGCAAACATTCCCAGAAAATACGCCCCAAGGCTCGCCTCTGCCGTCCTTCCTGTCGGCGAATGAAGGCCATGGGAAGCCAGAAGAGGTAAATTATAAAATAGTACCTGGGCAATCAGAGAGGCCAGAAGCAGCCAGACCTGCCGTTTGATATTCCAATGAAAAAGAGCTTTCATCTTAATTTCCTTTCCGTCCGTCAGCCTCTTTTGGGGAAATCTGCGGGAGCAGCCAGGTTTTGAGCTGTTCAAAGACACGCGGGGTGCCATAGGGCGACAGTACTTTGCCACTCTCTTCCGGGGCATAGAGCCGCGCCAGAATCTCCTCATGAGAGGTCTCAGGCCAGAAGCGGTCAAAATCTCTGGTCTGAGGCTTTAGCTCTTCGAGGAAAAGCTTTCCGCCTAACAGTCCCTCATGTCCGTAAGTTTTGAAGAGAGTCTCCAGACGAGCGCTATCAAAATTCTCCCGTCCCTCTTTGTTAAAGAAAGTTTGCTCTCTTAAATCTCCACGATAGGCTTCCAGAAGCCGATCCTTACGCTCGCCCACAAACTTCAGCTCAAGCCATTTGGCTGCTTCGTCCACATGCAGGGTAACGTCTTTCTGCCCCTCCAGAACAGCTCTGAGATCGGCGGCAAGGGCACGCTGCTCGATCGATGCCAGAGGCATTTTCAGGATAAGTGCGCCGACCTCTTCATTCTTCAGGGCCAGATCCGGCTCAAATAAGGGCAGATAGTCCTGACTCGAGCGTAAGGACAGTTCCAGCGAAGAGAGTTCATTGGGAAGGATGAGCAGCCTGAGGGTCCGGCCGCTGTCATCACTCACGAGCGCTTCCACACCTTTGGCAAAAAGAGACCCGTTAAAGTTCAGCTTCGTCCTGTGGAAAAGACCGCTGCGGCCCGAATCTTCACAGTTCATCATGAGATTTTTCTGCCATTTCCATAAGAGATCGATGACTTCTTTATCCTGCTCAGCCGTCAAGCTGATGCCGGGACCCGAGAAAGGCTCCATCCTGCCAAGTAAAAAGGCAGGTATGCCAGGAAAGTCAGCACGATCGCCTGCCATCAGCACGAGCTTTTTCGGCGTACCGAAATCCTCGGGGATGAGCGAGCGGCGCGGCAGCAGATCGCAGATGAGGGCAAAGCAGAGAAAAAGACCCAGAACCAGGGCCAGACCACGGCGACCCTTCTGCCACACGACTTTGGGATTCCCGCCTTCTCCGGAAAAGAAGGCGAAGAAGTAACGCGCGGGCCAGATAAAAGCGAGAAAACCAAGCAGGTAGAGAAAGACCGTCTGGCGGTTAAAAATCAATTCAAAGAACTGACCTCCCAAGAGGCCAAAGAGCAGGAGGCATAAGGCCTGAATCACGCCATAAGCCGGATGTTCGCTGAGTTTTTGTTCCGCCCTTTCGACCGGACGGCGCAGGAAAGCCAGGAAGGCCAGCAGGATAAAGACAAAGAGGGCGATCAGGCGCAGCGCCAGAGCCGCCTTATTGTCTCTCGGCATAAAGCTTCCCGGAAGCGGCGAGAGACTCAGACAGGCGAGCAGAAAAGACTGACTAAGCCTGCCGCGGCAGGCCAGTACCGGCAGGGATTGTCGCAAATACGCCAGTATCAGGAAAAAGGTGAGCGGGAGGCCACCTTCAAGGAGAAGGATGAAGGCCAGACCGTCGCCCAGACGACCAACCAGAGCGAGCAGGGCAAAGCCCAGGAAAAAATAGGCCAGCGCATCCAGGAAGAGGGCCATCCAGCTTTGAGACCAGAGCGCCAGAAGTTCAGCCGAACGCGCTCCACCCGTAGAGAAAGCCAGCAGCATGCCCAGCCTGTTGAGCAGGAAGGGCAGCGAAATGATGACGACGGCGGCCAGGGAAATACTGCTAACTTGCAGGCCGCGGGAGACAGGCAGGCTGTAAAAGAGATCGCTTTGCTTTTTCTGATAGAAGAAGCTGCTCAGGCGATAGAGCAAAAAACTAAGAGCGATCAGGAGCAGGATCGCGCTGAAAATGTTTTGCAGCGTAAAAAGAAAGCCGATCTGATCGAAGCTGAATTCTTCCTGATCCTGAAAGGAGTTGGCGGCGAATCCGGAAAGATAGTAAAGGAAGGGCTGTGAGAGCAGGAAAATACTGCTGAGCAGCACCATCCACACCGTATTTTCGCGGATGAGCCTCCAGGCAAGTAAGCCTAAAGTCTTTAAATTTTTAGATGAGGTTCCTGACCGCATAGCCTTTCACCTCCAGTTCGTAGATAAAGAGTTCTTCCAAAGTCAGCGGCAGCATATCGAGGATCAGCGGCGAAAGCGGCGCCAGCTTTTCTCTGATCTCCGATTTTTCGGCGCGAATCACCAGCTGGAGAATGCTGCCCCGGCGTTCGCAGTGCAAAATGGTGAGCCCCAGAGCTTCAAGCTCCTCTTTCGAGGGCAGCGTATGAAAGGCGGTCTGAATTTTGTAGACCCCGAGATTCATGGACTCCAGTTCGTGCTGATAGATCAGACCGCCATGGTGCAGGAGGCCGATTTTATCGCAAAAATCTTCGAGTTCACGCAGATTGTGCGAAGCGATGATACAGGTCAGTTGATTTTCAACCACCTCGCGGGCCAGGATGCGCTTGAGACTTTCTCTCATAACCGGGTCCAGGCCATCGAAAGCTTCGTCCATGAGCAGGAGCTGCGGCCGGGCCGCCAGGGCCAGCAGGAGCGAAGCCTGACGCTGCATGCCTTTGGACATTTTGCTGAGCGCGAGTTGAGGATCCAGGGGAAAAATTTCCAGGAGTTCGTTAAAAAAGGAGGCGTCCCAGTGATCGTAGAAGGTGCTGTAAAAGTGAGCCATCCCCGTCAGGTTTTCGCCAGGGAGAAAGCAGGGCTGATCCGGAACCAGGAGGATTTCGTGGCGCAGGGCCGCGTTGCCGAAAATCTCCTGACCCTGGTATTGAAGGCTGCCGCTGTCTGCCTTATAGATTCCGGCCACAAGGCGCATAAAGGTGGATTTACCTGCCCCATTAGAGCCGATCAGGCCGTAGATAGACGCTGCTGAGATATCGCAGCTCAACTTATCCAGCGCATGAATTTTACCAAAACGCTTGCTCAGGTCCTTTGCTTCTATGATCTTCATGATTTATCCTCTGCTTTCGTCAGTATCGTATGGCCAGCCATCGGCGGCTCTGTCTTCTGCTTTATTTCGCCTGGTCAACGGTGGAGCCTGAGGCGGCTTCAATGCCTTTTCCCTTTCGGATCCTGCCGTCACGGACTTGCTTCTGCACCTCTTCGCAGGCGCCAAGCCAGAGCTCCTGCATTTCTTCGATGGAAAAACCTGCTTCGAGGGCTTCGACCATAAGGCGGCTGAGCTTTTCGTGCCACTCTTCCTTCATGCTGCGAATGTGGCTCTCATTTTTGGAGAGAAAAGAGCCCTTCCCCGGAACGGTGTAAATCAGCTCTTCCCGCTCAAGTTCGCGGTAAGCCTTCTGCACCGTGTTCGGGTTAATGCCCAGATCGGCAGCCAGCTGACGCACCGAAGGCAGCAACTCGCCTTCATCTAAAAGCCCCAGAGCCGCCAGTCGCAGAACCTGCTGCCGTAATTGCTCGTAGATCGGCACGCGACTGTGCTCGTCAATTTGAAAGATGGCCATGATATTCCCCTTCCAGATCATTGGGATTCCCTGAAGGCAGCGTTGCTGTTTTCAGCGAACCATCTGTACTATTCGAGTTAGTACGGTTAGCATAGCAAGCTGCTTTTCACCTGTCAAGCGGCAAAATAAAATTTCATCGTCAAAACCTTTCTAATCTATCGCTAATTCCTATCTGTGTATCCTTGCTCTTTCCGCTAAAATAAGCACGGAAGTAAACGTTTGCGAGGAGATTTCTGCTGTGGTCAGTATTGGTATTGATATCGGTTCGACAAGTTCAAAAACCGCCGTGCTCGACGAGGATCGGCACATCATTACGCGCTCAGTCATTCCCACGGGATGGAGCAGCACGGATACGGCCGCGCTCATCAAATCACAGCTGGAAAAGCTCGGCCATGCCCCGGGCGAAAATCCTGTCGTGGCCACAGGATACGGCCGCGTGGCGGTTCCCTATGCCGATAAAACCGTGACGGAAATCAGCTGTCATGCCGCTGGCGCTTATTATCTCTTTCACTATCCCAAAATGACGGTAATCGATATCGGCGGCCAGGATACCAAAATCATCAATATTGAGGATGGCATTCTCGCCGATTTTGCCATGAACGATAAATGCTCCGCCGGCACGGGACGCTTTCTAGAGGTCATGGCCAATACACTTGGCCTTTCGCCCAACGAGCTCTGCACGCTCGCGGCCGAAGGCGGCGGCACATCCATTTCCTCCATGTGCACCGTTTTTGCCGAGTCCGAAGTGATTTCTCTGATCGGCAAAGGCGAAAATAAAGAAAATATCGCTTTCGCGGTGGTGGACTCCATCGTGCGGAAGGTCTGCACCCAGGCACGCCGTCTCATCGGCAGCGGCAAGCTCTGCCTGACCGGTGGTCTCTGTGAGGTCCCCACCATTCTTGCAGCCCTCTCCCGGGAGCTGAAAAAAGAAGTTGAAAGCTGCCCGGATGCCCGCTATGCCGGGGCCATCGGCGCAGCTCTGGCTGCCGCCAAATTAAGGTAAAGAAACCCGTGTCTGAAAAAGCCATCTATCTTGACCATGCCGCCACCTCGCTGCCCAAGCCCGAGTCGGTCATTACTGCGGTTACAGAAGGCCTGCGCCATGCGGGAAACGGTTCCCGGGGCGCTTATGAGGCCGCCAACTGGTCCGGCGAGCGCCTTTTCCGCGCCCGTCTCGCCTTTTCCCGTGCCTTCGCGGTTGGCGACCCCAGCCGTGTCATTTTTACTCATAATGCCAGCGAATCCCTCAATCTTTCGCTTTTTGGCGCGATTCCTCCGGGCGCGAGGGTTCTGGCGGAAGTCTCAGCACATAACTCCATTCTCAGACCGCTGCACGCCCTGGTAAAGCAGCGCGGTATCCAGGTGGATTTTGTCCTCCCGCGCAAGGACGGCCGCTTTTTTATCGAAGATTTTGCCGCCGCCCTTCAGCCGGACACCCGTTATTTTGTCTTTAGCCATGCCTCAAACCTCAGCGGCAATCTCAATGATCTGGCGGCTTTCGGCAACTTCGCCCACGAGCATGGACTTTTCTTTATGGTCGATGCGGCTCAGACCGCAGGCCTCGTTCCCATCGATCTCCAGGCCATGCACATCGACTGTCTCTGCATCACCGGGCATAAAAGTCTGCTCGGTCCGCAGGGCACGGGCCTGCTCTGCCTGGGTCCCGGGGTCGAGCTGGAACCGCTTAAATACGGCGGCACCGGTTCTCACAGCCATTCGGCGGATATGCCCGAAGATTATCCCGATCATCTGGAAGCCGGAACCCTCAATACTCCCGGCATCTGCGGACTCACCGCCGGTCTTGCAGAAATTCAGAAGCAGGGTATGGAGCAGTTATTTACGCGGGGTCTGGCCCTGGCAAAGATGTTCTATGAAGGGCTCAGGGAAATTCCCGGAATCGAGTTCTACGGCGACTATGCAGAAGCTTCTGCTCGCGTGCCCATCGTCACACTGAATCTGCCCCGGATGGATGCCGCCCGCGCTGCCGATCTTTTGTCGACAGAATGGCAGATCGCCTGCCGCTCCGGCATTCACTGTGCCCCACGCATGCATGATTTCTTTGGCAGCTCGGATCGCGGTTCTCTGCGCTTTTCCTTTGCCGCCAGCAATACAGAAGAAGAGATTGAAAAGGCCATCCAGGCTGTAAAAATCTTAGCGTCTTTGGAAGAATAAAGTGATACAAGGCACAGCGAAAGCAGCAAAAATAAAGGCCTCTGAAATGCTTGGGGCAGAGCGCCGAAGTGAAAAGAGAAACAGCCAAAAATCTTCAGGGTGTACTGCTCAAGAGATTAAAAACCCCAAAACTGATCAGGCTCTAAACTCGCCCAGGCGAGAAGAGATATTAACACGAAAAAAGTCCACCAGGCTTCGCTGGACCTGCCAGGGGCAGCGAAGTCAGATGGGCCACACAAAGGCAAACAAAGGAGAGAACAATGGATTATTACAAGATGTGGCAAGATCTCGGCATGGACGTCGAGACACATGACACCCTCTGCTCAGTGCTTCCCACCGCCATCGGCGATGTCTTCACAAGCCAGGAAAACCGCCCCAAAGCCATGGCCTTCTGGGATATGGTGATTTCGGAAGTTCACGGCATTCGCCCCGCCGAACTCGTCGAAGCCAAAAAGCAGGGACGCAAGGTGGTCGGCACCTTCTGCCTCTATGTTCCCGACGAAATTGTCATTGCCGCCAACGGCATCGTGACGGGACTTTGCGGAGGCTCTCAGTTCTGGGTTCCCTCCGGTGAAGAAGTGCTGCCCAAAAACACCTGCTCCCTGATTAAAGCATCGGTGGGCGCTCGTCTCAGCCGCACCTGCCCCTTCTTCCGCCTGGCTGATCTCTATGTGGGAGAAACCACCTGCGACGGCAAGAAAAAAGCCTACGAAATTCTCGCCGAAGATGTACCCATGTACATCATCGACGTCCCTCAGATGAAGCGTCCGCAGGATATCGCTCACTACAAAGATGAAATTCGTCTCTTTGCCAGGAAGATCGAAGAAATCACCGGCAACAAGATTACCCCGGAAAAACTGCACGAAGCCATTGTCATCTGCAACAATCGCCGCAAGGCCATGGCTCGCGTCTATGAGGCCAGAAAATCAACCGTAGCGCCCATTTCCGGCCGCGATGCCATTCTCATGACGCAGATCGCCTTCTTCGACGACCCCGTCCGCTGCGCCGAACAGTGCAATAAATTAGCTGACGAACTTGAAGACCGCATTGCCAAAGGCATTTCTTCGGCCAAACCCAGCGACAAGCGCATCCTCCTCACCGGAACCCCTGTGGCCGTGCCTAACTGGAAAATGCACCAGATCGTGGAAACCTCCGGCGGCATCATCGTCTGCGAAGAAATGTGCACCGGCAGCCGCTACTTCGAACACCTGGTCGACGAAAACGCCAAGACCGAAGATGAAATGCTCGAAGCCCTCGCCCAGCGCTACATGAAGAACAACTGCGCCTGCTTTACGCCGAATGGCGGCCGTATCGACGACATTCTCCGCTACTGCGAGGAATATAAGGTTGACGGCGTCATCGACTGCAATCTGCAGTTCTGCAACCTCTATGATACCGAGAAGCGCTCCGTTTCCCGCGCTCTCAAAGAAGCGGGCATTCCCTGCCTCTCCATCGAAACCGATTACACCGACAACGACGCCGAACAGCTGCGCACCCGCGTCGGCGCTTTCATCGAAATGCTCGACAGCCGCAGCCAGCGCTGATAGACATCGAATTTCTTTTCCCCTTTTCCCTGCCCGGCCTGTCAGACCGCCGGGCAGGGACTTCTTATTTTCAGACTGTGAACTTTTGGTTTTTGCCCTTTAAGGCTATACTTTTCTTAATTATGCTGAATTATTATATTCTTGTTGAAAATCACACCCGCGGGATGGCGCTGCACGAACTGCTTGACGAGGCCGGTTTGGAAAACCGCGTCGCGCCCACACCGCGCTGCGGAGATCTCAAAGTATCCTGCGGCATGTCTCTGCTCATCAAAAAAGAGCTGCTCGATGCCGTTGAGGACTTTCTTAAAGATAAGCCGGAGCTTTACATTAAGATTGTCGGCATCGAAGGTCAGCTCGAAGAAAAAAGAGATTTATTTATCTGAGTTCGGCCTCAGGATCCAGCCTCAGGCCCAGGCTTGGAGCTTTAATCTCAGGGTTCACCATTAGGCTTCAGTCTCAGCCTCCGGGTTTCGTTCTCAGGTTCCTTGCTCAGAGTTCGAACTCAGGTTTGACTCCGTCTTGATCTCAGGCTTTGCGTTTAAGTACAAAAAGCTGGGGATAAACCGGAAGAAGCAGGCCCATCACAATCAGGCAGGTGATCGTCTCGGAGAGAAAGGCTCCGCCGTTCACCAGCAGTGAATTGAGTGCGGGCGACATCCCTTCCGGTGCATATTGCCCCCAGAAGACAATGCCGGCGATAAAATGACAGAAGTAACGCGCGAGGGACGCCAGAAGCACAGCAAGGCCTGCAATCGTCACCTGCTTCACCGCGGAAACTTTCGCAGATACCGCCGCCAGCAGAGGCTTGCTGAAAAGACCCGTCAGGCCAACTGCCGTAAAGGCCAGGATGTATTCCAGAAAGGCCTGTACCAGACCGACAATAGAAGCTTCACCGGTCACGATCTGGAGGACACCCCAGATCAGGCCACCGGCAAGTCCGGGTACCAGACCACGGCGCAAACCCAGAACCATCACCGGGATCATTTTGACGCTGATTTTCACCGCATCGCTCAGCGAAGGAATAAAGAGATCAATTAAGAAGGATAAAGCGGCCATGATGGCAATTTCCACCATGAGCTGAGTGCGTTCGTTTTTCATAAAAATACCTCTCATCTCTCACAAAAGGGGATGAAAGGCATTAAAACACGGAGAACCTGTATTTAGAAAAATCTCGAACATTTCTCGAAACGATAACGAAAAATATCTCGAAACGATTCCGACAATATCTCGACGCAAGCATAACCTTGATCCGATAGAGGGTCTGTTCTCAGCCTTCCGGCACCCCTTATTGTGCAATTTTCTTCAGTATAGCCGTCCTTTCGGTCAAAGGCAAGCAAAGGCAGGTGCCCTGTAAAACGGACTTTTACTGTTAACCCTCTCAGACTGCAAACGAAGTTCTCTTATCCTCTCAAATCCTCATCTAAGCTTAACAAGCTTCTGCTAAAATAGTAGAAAAACAAGCCGATGTACCATGCGAGTAAATGTCGACGTTCAGGGCGAATCAAAGCAAATAAAAGAGGGAAAAATCATGACTCATGATTCCATGAAAATAAAGCAGCAAGAGAGTTCTGCGGCCAGGATTTTGGAGTGCCCTGGCGCGCAAGGCTCAGGCGGCCAGGAAGATCAAACGGATCCCACAGAGAAGTCAGGCCTTACAGCGCAGGCAGACAGCGGTGACGACAAGAGCTGCACAGGCTCGGAACGTTCAGAATCTCTCCCTGGCCAGATGGAAATTTCCGGTATGACCCGGGAAGAAATGCGTCAGCTTGTCAGGGAATTATTAAATGAGGAGCTCGCTGCCTCACAAAAGGGTTCTAAGGGTGAAGCCTCTGACCAGGAAACTTCTGCTCAGGAAAACTCTGACCGAGAAGTTTCTGACCAGGAAGAGAAGCCGGACGAGCCTCTGATCTTGCTCAAACATGGAAAACCCACACGCTTTGAGCAGATTCCTCAGAGTCTGCGCGAGATCGTTGTCGAAGTTTTTGCCTGTATCCTCATCGCTATCGGCATTTATTCCTTTGCCAAGCACGCCAATCTGGCTCCCGGTGGAGTCGTCGGCCTTGCCCTCATTGTCAACCACCTTCTGCCCTTTATTCCCATCGGTTTTGCCAGTATCCTGATCAACATTCCGCTGATCGCGATATCCTGGAAAATTCTCGGCCGTCCCTTTCTTTTCCGAACCTTCCGCACCATCTGCATTTCGGCCTTTTTTATGGATATCGTGCTCCCGCGCTTTCCCTATTTCCAGGGAGACCCCATCCTCGCAGGGGCCTTCTCCGGCGTTTTCACGGGCATTGGCCTCGGCCTCCTCTTCTCGGCAGGCACCTGCTCCGGGGGCAGCGATCTCATCCTCATGTGTATGCGCAAGCTCAAACCGCATATGTCTTTCGGGCAGATCAGCCTGGTTGTTGACGGCATCATCATCCTGACTGGCGGCCTTGTGCGGGGCGACATGAACGCCGCGCTCTACGGCTGTGTCTACGCCTTTTTCGTCTCAAACATGCTCGATAAAGTCATGAGCGGGCGCGTGTCCGGAAAGTTGGTTCTGGTGATCAGCGAGCATGCAGGGCCGATTTCCCACGGCATCGACACTGAGATCGTGCGCGGAGCCACTATTCTCAATGGCCGCGGCAGCTATACCAAACGCCATAAGGAAATCATTCTCTGCGCCATGTCCAAACGTCAGCTGCCCCATCTGCGCCGCCTGGTTCGCAGCAACGACCCGGGCGCTCTGGTCATTGTGCTCGACTTCAACGAGGTTTACGGCACGGGCTTTCAGGACATCATGAATCTCTAAAAGACGTGAAATAACTGGCAGAAGCCATAATTTTTATTCATACAAAAGTGAAAGTCTTTGTGTTAAACTGATAGAAGTTAAAGCTTTATGAAAATTTCTGCCTGCGAAAAGCAGGTAAACGCTGACCTGACAGCAGCCGCAAGCCTGGGCCGGCGAAGGATACGGAGGACTTATGGCTTATCTCACTGTTGTCGTACCCTCATATAATTCTGAGAACTATCTGGCTCGCTGCCTGGACAGTCTCCTGCCGCAAAAGGAAAAACTCGACGTCATCATCGTCAATGACGGCTCCACCGACCGCACGGCCGAAATTGGCCAGAGTTACGTCGATCGCTGGCCTCAGAACTTTCGCCTCATTAATAAAGAAAACGGAGGCCACGGCTCCGGCATCAACGTGGGCATTGAGCTGGCCGCCGCTCCCTGGTTTAAGGTTCTCGACAGTGACGACCACTTTGCGGCCGAAGGACTGAATGAGCTGCTTCGTCTGATTGCCGATTTTGAAAATAAAGACAGCCTTAAACCCGACCTCATCATCAGCGATTTTATCTATGAAGTTCACCGCAATAAGGAGGACGGCCAGGAAGAAGTCATCAACAAACGGGCGGATTACCAGAATGTGTTCCGTGAACGCGGTTTTTGCAGCTGGTCCCGCATCCGCAGTTTTCGCTACGATCAGATGCTCATGATGCACGCGCTCGGCTACCGGACGGAAATTCTCAGAAAAATCAAACTGGAGCTGCCCGAAAAAACGTATTACGAAGATAACATCTACGTCTATGAGCCACTGCCCCATGTGCGCCGCATCTATTATCTCAATGAGCCAGTATATGTCTACTACATCGGCCGTGACGACCAGTCCATCAACATGGGCAATGTCGTCAAAAACGTCAATATGCAAATTTTTGTCACGGAAGAAATGCTGCGCCGCGTGCGTCTCGAAACGGTTCGCCCGCAGCGCCTGCAGCGCTATATGTTCCGGCATCTGGCACGCATGGTTGCCATGTGCATGATGCCGCTCGCGCTTCTCGATTCAGGCGAAAGCAAACAGAAAATCGCCCTGCTCTGGCAGGAACTCGAAAACATCAATCCCGTTGTGGCTAAAAAGCTGCGCGCCACGCCGATGTTAAGCTCACAACGTCTGCTCGCCAAAGCCGGATCGTATCTCAATCAGCAGGTCTATAACCTCATCAGCAAGGCCTTCGTTCTGGGCGGCAAATAGGCCCCGCCCGCTTAAAGGTCGCTCAAATCGGCTTTGACCACGCGGCAGCGGCGGCGGGCGAGTTCCAAAAGTTCCCGGTTTCGCTCATTGCCAGGGCCATAATCCCCTCTCTCTTCTTCGAGAGCACAGATCACTGTCGTCATCCCATCCAGCAGTTTGACCGCGTGTGCAAAACTTTCATCTCCGATGGGACAAAAGGGCTTTTCCTCAATAAGGGCATTGGCAATCTGGCGTGCCAGCTCAGCATCGCTGTCGTTGGCATGCAGAATCCCAGTGGCAAAGGGCAGGCCGCGCTGTTGCAGATGTCTAAAGACAGGAATCCCCCTGCCATTCCCGGCGATCACAAAGATCTTGCAGGGACCTTCTGAGGGAGGCAGCTCGGGATTGCCAAAACGGGAATTGTAGCTGCCCGGCAAGTCATACAAGTCTTCAATAAAGCCATCCTCAAAAATTTCCTCGGTCGGTCCGTAGGCACGAATTTGACGATCCTTAATGCAGAGCACTTCATCGGAGACTTTGCGGGCAAGATCGAGCTCATGTAAAGTCATCACAATGGCCAGCTCACGCTCAGCGGCCAGCTGACGGAGAATTTGCAGAAGATCCAGTTTATAGCGAATATCCAGATAGGACGTCGGCTCATCGAGCACGAGCACGCGCGGCTCCTGACACAGCGCGCGAGCCAGAAGAACGCGCTGCTTCTGGCCATCACTGCCATGCATAAAATCGACGTCCGCCAGGCTTTCAATATGCAGCAGCTTCAAGGCGCTGTCGACCGCCTGAAGATCCTTTTCGCCGAGAAGGCCCAGCGCACCTGTGTAGGGATAGCGACCGCTTTCCACGACTTCAGCATTGCTCATGCGTTCGGTGTGCGGCCGTTGGGTCAGCAGAAGCGAGAGTGTTCTGGCCCATTCCTGCGGACTGAAATCTTCCAGCGCCCGACCATCAAGCTCAATGCAGCCCCCGATTTTGTGAAGCTGGCGGCTGAGGGTTTTAAGGATCGTAGACTTGCCCGCGCCATTAGGGCCGATCAACGTCAGGATATGGCCCGCCTTCAGGCGGATGTCGATATCCTTAAGGAGAATCCTGCCGCCGTAGCCTACAGCAAGTTTTTCAGCATGTAGCAAAACCATCTCGCTCATCTCCTCATTCCCTTCCCTTTGAGCGCCGCAGCAAAACCGCAATCACGATCGGCGCGCCAAAAACGGCGGTCACCGAACTTACCGATAGCTCCAGCGGCGCAAAGGCCGTGCGGGCAATCAGATCACAGGCGAGGCAGAAAACACTGCCGCAGAGAAAACAGAGGGGTGCGACGAAAAGTGGCCGGGAGGATTTGAGCAGGGCTTTGACGATGTGCGGCACAGCAATGCCGACAAAGGAGATCGGGCCTGCAAAAGCTGTGACACAGGCCGAAAGCATACTAGAAAGAAAAACCAGAGAAAGGCGCAGAAAGCGCAAATTAACCCCCACACTGCGCGCATAATTTTCACCGAGGCGATAGGCCGCCAGGGGTTTCGAAAGAAGAAACACAAAGAGGCTGCAGAGCACAACCGGTCCGGCCATAACTTTGATGTGATCCCAGGAAAGGCCGGAAAAGCTGCCCCGCGACCAATTATGCAGGTTGACGACACTGGCATCATCGGCAAAGGTAATGACAAAATCCGTGATCGCCGAACAGATGTAGCCGATCATCACCCCGCTGACCACAAGCACCGAGGCGCTGTGCACGACCCGCGAGATTAAAAGAACAAAAAACATGCAGAGCATGGAGCCGGAAAAAGCCGCCAAAACCATGCCAAAAGAGGAAATCCGAATATTCCCGGCGGAAAGCAGGACAACAAGAATCAGGGCCACAATGAGCTTAGCCCCCGAAGAGATCCCCAGAATATAAGGTCCGGCGATGGGATTGTGAAAAAAGGTCTGGAGGAGAAAGCCGGAAAGCGAGAGGGCTCCTCCCAGAAGCAGCACGCCACAGAGTCGCGGCAGGCGAATCTTCCAGAGGATATCCCGCAGCATGTCGATGCGAGGCTCCGCAGAAAAATCTGCCTGGGGGTTCAGCAGGGCCTGACGGAGTTCAGCACGGTTCGCATTGACGCTGCCGAGAACAATATTGAGCCAGACCAGAAGCAGCAGGAGGGCAAAGAGCAGAAGAAACGCCAGAAAAAAATGTTTCAACTGTCGCCGCTCCATGCTTTGAGGAAGCGAAGGACGGTTCTCTCCCCCACCAGGAGTAGCTTCGGAGCGGGCTGCCCCGGCAGAATCCGCTGCCCTTACGTGGGAGGCAGCAGGCCTTGCCGAATGGGCAGTTTTGGCAGCCAAAAGCTGCTCTTCAGGGAGCTCTTCCCTGTGTTTTTTTCTCATCTTTTTACTCATCTCAGGCGTTATCTCCGGCTCCCCTGCCATCGACAAAGTGAAGCTCCATCAAATGTTGCGTCGGGGAACTCCGATCTCATGACCGGGCCACTCAGATTTATTTCAATTTAAACAGATAGTCCAGCGGCTCCTCTTCGCCATGCCCGGAAAAGATCTGACTAAATTCCAGAGCCATTTTGCCATAATGGGTCGCATCCTGATAAAGGTTCTTCCGGGTGCACCAGACTTCTTTGTTTTGCACGGCCTTAAATTCTTTAAGAAGAGGATTCAGGGCGAGCAGCTCATCAAATGTTTGAAGTTCGCCGACAATCGTACTGCAGTAAATGACAATATCGGCGTCACGAGCCGTCTCGTAGAATTTTTCCATCTCCATATTCACGGTGCTGCGATGTTTTCCAGGATCACCCAGATTTTCAAAAATATATTTCCCGCCTGCAATGCCAATCAGTTTGCTGATGTAATCCTCGGATGAACGTGTGACCGCATTGCCTTTGCTGTTGATATAGAAGAAGGCGACGCGCTTCGGCTCTTCACCCTCGTTCTGACGTGAATCGACCGCTTTTTTCGCTTCATCCATGAGACGGATCTGTTCGCTCATAAGCTTTTCCGCCTCTTCGTCCTGATTCAGCATGGCCGCATAGCAGCGAATCCACTCCATACGGCCAAGGGGATGCTCTTCGACACTGGAGTGATCGACAAAAACTGTCAGACCAATTTTTTCGAGCTGTTCCTGGACCTCCGGGGCGTGCAGAATCATGCGGGACTCAAGGGCAAGTTTGCAGCCATTGGCCAGCAATTGTTCATAATCTGGCCTGCTGTACTTTCCGCCAAATTGGATTTTTCCTTCTTCCATAGCCTTACGGGCATTTTCGACTGTCCAGTCACTGGCGATAAGGCTCGAAAAGCCCAGCACATCCAAAGCCTGAAGCTCATCAAAAAAACACATGGCGCCCGTTGCGGCGATATAAACCTGATTGAGCGGCTGCTGGATCAGCTTAATGTCTGAATCCAGACCCTCGGGGCTGTCTTTACCCTCTGGAACCAGCAGGTAGCGGCGACCGTCCGAAGTACGGATAAGGCGGTAACCCTCCTGAAAATCATCAATCTTGAACTGTTTTGCAAAGTCGAGCTTCATGCTCTTCTCAGGCTTCCAGCCATTGCCAGGTTCCACAGGGGCAAAACGTTTTTCCAGTTCAGCCTCACTTTCGGCAGAGTCCTTTTCATCAGACTTCTGACCTTGCTCGGCTTTATCCTTCGCTGCGTTTTCCTGACCCTTTTGCTTCGAGCCTTTGACCTCGTCCTCAGCCTGCTCAGAAGACCAGCCTTTTTTCAGCGTACTGCCATCGAGCCTGAGGCTGTAGTCGATCACATGCGGAGTGCTCATGGCCGTCGTTTCCGCCTTGAAGGGAATGTCTTCATCGAGGCTGACCGGCACTTCAAAGGTGGAGTAGGCTTCGTCTTTGAGGGCCAGGTAGCGCTGGCCGTCTATTTCCATCCAGCTGTAATTTTTGCTGCTCCAGACCAGGGTGGCCGTCATCTGGCCCTCCCTGACCTCAAGTTTCAGGGGAGAGGCAATGTGCGCCCGACCCGTGCCGCCGCTGATGGCGCCTTCAATCGAATAGAGCCCATCCTCAAGCTCAGTTGCCTTCGACCCTGCAGCCGGACTCTCTGCCTGAACGGACACGTTTGTGCCCAAACTGAAACTCAGCGAGAAGAAAAGGCAAAGGGCGAGGAAAAAAGCCGCAAAGTCCCTGAGACTCCGGCGGAAAGAGAACGACGCAGGGCCTGTCCCCTCAAAGCAATTGGCCTTGCTCCCCGGGCAACGCATAGAGCGATGCTCCAAAAGACTCCGATCATGGTAAGGTGATTTTTTCTGCTGCATTTTTTCTCTCCTCTGAGCTAAATTTCAGCCTTTCGGCCTCTGATCTTTGACAAAAACGGGGACGGGAAAGCAGTTTTTCCCGTCCCGTTCTGTTTTCCTGACGCTCCGACTCTCAGAGCGAAGCTTCAAAGCTTAAGACCTCTCTCACCCTGCGCTGCCTGCTGGCTATTTATGTGCTTCGGCAGGCAGCATTTTGGCTGAGAAAACGAGCGTGCGGTCATACCACTGTTCTTTTCTCTTGCTGAAGGCGGCACAGTCGATGTCCTGATTCAGAGCTTCGACAGGAACTGTAAAGACGTGGGCATCGTCAATTTCCTGGAAGGGAATATATTGATCTTCCGTGGCCTTCGCCGCTTCTTCGCCCGTACCCATGAAGAGGTAGAGATAGCCCTGGCCGCTCATGGTCATGTCGCAGGTCATCTTGCCATCTTTGACGTGGAGCAGCGCCTTGACGATATTAAACATCGAAGAAGAGCTTTCCACTTCGATTTCATAATCCCCATCGACCAGCTGATCGCCCGTCACCGGACCCTCTTTGGCCTCACTGTCTTCCTTTTCACCTTCTGTTTTCACTCCGCTGAAGGGCTCGGCGGCTTTGGCGTGCTCAACAATCATCTGCTGGACGGCCGGATAGCTGCCCATACCTTCAATGCGGCATTCCACTTCATAGCCTGCAGCGGTAAAGGTGGATTTCCAGCTGTCTTCTTCGTCGCCAGCCATGTCGTTATTGGCATGATCGCCAGCCACAATCATCAAAGGAAGCATGACCACTTTCTTATAGCTGCCCGCCTGCACTTCTTTCAGCACATCCTCCAGGGTGGGAGTACCTTCGACAGTGCCGACAAAGTAGTTGGCGTGCCCTTTATCATGGAAAAGCTTGTCCAGTTTGCCATAGGTGGCATTGGCTTCATGAGCTGTTCCGTGGCCCATCCAGACAATGGCGGTGCCTTCCTCGTCCGCATCCTTAGTCTGTTCCACCAGGATATCGCTCAACTTGTCAAAATCATCATCGCTGACGCAGAGCGCGCGGGAAACCTTCATGGAGTTGAATTTATCTACAAAAGGCGTGAGTTCTTTAAGAACATCATTGTACTCGAAGCCTTCCATCACGTGGGTGGGAACGACGAGGACATCTTTGACGCCGTCGGCGAGCAGACGATAGAGAGCCTGGGTCACGGTATCGATTCTTTCGCCGTCACGCACCATGATATGGTCGATAATGATCTGGCTGGTAAAGCCACGGCGCACTTCATAGTCCGGGAAAGCTTCGGCCAGAGCCTTTTCGACAGCGCCGATGGTCTTCGGGCGGTTGTCGTTAAAGCTGGTGCCAAAGCTGACCGCGAGCAACACAGGCTTGGGATCAGGAACCTCCCATCTGGGCTTCTCTTCTTCTTCAGATTCTTCAGACTTTTCTTCGCTCATGGCTTCAGTACTTTCCTCTGCATTTTCCTTTGTCTCCTGAGCCTGGTCCGCTTCAGCTCTGACCGTGAAAGGCAAAGCCAGCAGGGAGACGATCATCAGCAGCGCCAGGGCTGCCGCAAGAACAACATTTTTCTGATTCATGATGGATCCTCCATTCTCTATCTTTATCCGCTGCCTTTTCTGCTGGAAGCCCTCGCAGACTCCCCACCGGATCCATCACGGATCTCAAAGCGCAGGATTGGCTGCTCCGGCAGCTTCGTGCAGAAGCGGAATAAAGCCGACGTCAAATACCGTCAGAAAGTCCTCGCAAGACTGTTCCGCAGCGGGGTTCCCCCTGTTTTGCAGGCCAGGTCCACGCAAAAGCGCCTGTTCGGCGTTACTCATGGATAAGAACGCCTGAAGAACGCTTTCACACCCAGCAGCCTCCGAAAAGAGGGCCAACGGTTTCTGCGCACACAAAGGGAACTTTTCAGTTTCAGTGAGAGTGTTCTGAATGAAAAATGCTGTTTTACGAAGCATTGCCTTCCTCCAGTGTCCGCAGAGTTGACAAATTGATATCCGGAGAAAGGCAAGTATCCTGACTTATCGCGCCCTCTTTCAGCTCCCCTGCCGGGTCTGTCGGAACTGCTGCGAAGTTGACATAAAGTTCAGCAGCCCCCTCAACGCAGAGCAAAGCGATGAAGAAGGTAACGAGCGCTCCTTCCCGGGGACTTGACCCCAGTGGATAAAATGCGCCCTCTTTAACGAAATACAGTAACGGCCTTGTGCGGGATTCTCACCCGTCTTCCATGACCTTTCTCTATATTTGCAGCTTAGCACAGCCCTGCTTTCGCTGCAATTCTTCTTTAGTCATATATGACTGCAGCTAAATAAAACGAGATAAAACGTCAGGGTTCAGAGCTTCTCACTTTCGTGTGAGACTGTACATCAGGGCGTTGACGATGGCGGCGGCGACGTTGCTGCCACCCTTGCGGCCGCGGTTGACGATGGAGGGCAGGCCGCTGCGGAGAAGGATTTCCTTTGCCTCCACCACATTGACGAAGCCGACGGGCACGCCGATGATCAGCGCAGGCTGGAGTCTCCCGGCCTCAGCCAGCTCTACAAGCCGCTTGAGCGCCGTGGGGGCGTTGCCAATGGCGAAGATGAGCGGACCTTCCAGCTCTGCCGCTTTATCCATGGAAGCCACCGCCCGGGTTGTGCCTTCGGCCTTAGCTCTTTCGGCGATCTCCGGATCGGCCATAAAGCAGTACACTTCCGCGCTCAGTTTTTTGAGAGCCGCCCGGTTAATCCCGGACTTAGCCATGTTCGTATCGGTGACAATGGTGCAGCCTTTTTGCAGCGTCGCCTGGGCCTTCTCGACGACGCCCTCGGAAAAGCAGAGCGAATCGGCATAGGAGAAGTCCGCGGTCGTGTGGATTACCCTCATGATGATGGGCGCGAGCACGGGATCGAGAGGATGCGGCAGCTCGCTCGCGATGATTTCAAAACTGCGCCTTTCAATCTCCATGGGCTGATGCTGCACAAAGTTCACAGGGGTCTGCTCTCTATTCTTGTTTTCTGTCATCGTTTCTACCATCATTCTCTCCTTCTTTTACAAGCTGTTTCTCTTGCCAATCATTTCTGCTGCGGGCCTTCGGCAGCTCCTCTGCGCCTCATTTCGATGCGGGTGAGCGGCCATCTCACTTTTCGCCTTGGCGTTTGCCTGCTGTAATGGCCGCGGAAGCGTCTCGATAGTGCTGCAGCGCCATTATAAAATGCGCGAGAAGTGCCGGGTCCGAGGGAAAATAGAGCTGTGGAAAACCCGCCCAAAGGGTTTCGGTCGCATAGACGCCATCTTTTGCCTGTCGGCCGCTCGCCTTTCGGGAATGACAGGCACAGGCGCTTTCCGGCAGAGTTGAGCGGTAGCGGTGAAATTCATGCACGCGAATTTCACTGCCGCTGGGGCCCAGCAATTGATCTTTTTTAGCCTGCAGAAAACCATAGCCAAAGCTCTGCAGCTGTTCGCTGCTGGTGGCTGAGGCCGGTACGGCTCCCACCATGGGCAGGCCATTAAAATCCCGGTGCAGGTAGGCTGCGCCGCCCTGCTCGGCTAGCGTGGTAAGACCGGCGGCCAAAGCCTCGGCGATGTCCCGGCGCAGGCTCTGATTCGCGGAGAGCTGCTCGGCCCCATCCTCAATCGAGCATCCGGGAAGATAAAGACCTTCCACCCCCTGCGGCAGGCTCGCCGAGCTGAGCGGACTGAAAAAAACGAGTTCGCATCCCGCCTCTTCCAGAGCCCGAAGATTTTCCGGGTATATTTTGTCGAAGACGCGGTCGCGGGCGACGGCCACGCGGAAAGATTCACTCCCCTGGCTGCTTTTTCCTGTCATTTTCATGACGTCAGGACAAGCACCGCAAACGTCCAGTGGCGGGGCCGTTTTGGCGATCTCCACGAGCGTTTCCAGCTTGAGCTGAGTTTCCGCCAGGCGGCCGAGCTCACGCAGCTTGCCCTGCAGATTTTCTATTTCCGCCGCTGCCTTCAAGCCCAGGCGACCTTCCGGAATCTCCAGCTCCGGCAGATGGGGAAAGATGCCGAGAAAGGCCACACCTTCCTCCTGAGCGATCGTTTCAAAGAGCGAGGCCATCATGGGACTGCCCCCGTTGACGATAAAGCCCCGGATGAGTTCCGGCTTTTTCAGCTGGAGATAACCTCGGAGCATGGCCTGCAAAGACTGAGCCAGCCCCCGTCCGGGAAGCACCAGAAGCACCGGCGTATCGGTTTCCGCAGCCAGATCAAAGCTGCCATAGCGACCCTCCGGGCCAACCCCGTCGTAAAAGCCCATCACTCCCTCGATGAGGGTGACGCGCCCGCTGTTCTCAGCCAGCGCAAAGCGCAGGGCCGCCTGATCGAGAAAAAAAGGATCGAGATTGCGTGAAGGCAGATTCAGGATTTCCCGATGAAAGGCCGGGTCAATGTAGTCCGGCCCGCACTTCGCCGCGGCGATGGAAAGCCCGCGCTCCTTCAGCGCTGAGAGCAGAGCCAGTGTCAGGGTCGTTTTCCCACAGCCGGAATGTGTGCCGGCAATCATCAATCGTGCGTTCATGCCTGTGACTCCCGCTCTTGTTCCGGTCTGCCGGAGATCAGGAAAATCGGATTTTCCGCCCGCAGCAGATGATAGCGTCCCATTTCTGTCGCACGGGTGACCGCAAACTGCGTGATCTCAATAGCAAAATCGTGAGCTGAGAGGACATGCCGGGCTTCTTCCAGCGTCTCCAGCGTGATGGCCGTGAGCAGCAGGCGAATTTGCGGATTATTCCGGCAAAGCGCGGCCACAATGGCCCCAAGCCTGCCCCCGCTGCCCCCGATAAAAGCAGCATTCAGGGGTGGCAAAGTCTCCATTTGTTCAGGAGCTTCACTGTGAATGATTTCGACATTGCCCACTTGAAAAGCTCGCAGATTCCGGCGGATCAGCTCAATCCCTTCCGGCTCACGCTCGATGGCATAAATACGACCTTTCCAGGCCGCCAGCGCCATCTCCACGGTCACCGAGCCTGTGCCCGCGCCAATATCCGCAGCCCTGTCGTCCGGAGCCAGAGCCAGCTTACTCATAATCAGGGCCCTCACTTCTGCCTTCGTCATGGGGACTTTGCCTCGAATAAAAGCGGTATCAGGCAGGCCCGTGCGCACGCGCGCATCGGCCGCAGGATTTTCCACGGTGAGTACCGCCAGAGAACCCGGCTCCGCAAAGCGAAGCTCCGAGAGCAATCCACGCTGTATGCGTTCCCTGCTGCCTGGCTGCATGCCTTCGCTCTCCCGCAAGATGTCGGCGGATGAATCCAGACTCAGGCCCAGATTCTCACCGAGCGCCGCCAGACAGCCGCCAAAACCAGCGGCACAAAGCTCGGCCAATAATTGCTCTCGTTCTTCATCTTTTCCCAGTAAAAAGAAAACGCGTTTCTCCCGGCGTAGCAGATCCACGGGATTTCCCCGGCGTCCATGCAGGCTTTGAATCGCCACATCCTGCCAGGGCAGACCCAGGCGGGAAAAAAAGCCGGAAAGGCAGGAAATACCGGGCAACAAGCGACAGTCTTCGTCCGCAAAGGCCTCCGACAAAGCCGCCCCCGCACTGAAAAAGCCGCTGTCTCCGGAAAGCAGGACGACGGCCGCAAGCCCCGGTGCGGCTTGATTTAAAACTTCGCTAATCTCTCTGGCCGTGTAATACGGGAAAAATTTGGCCCGTGTGTCGCCCAGCAGGCTTCTGGCTTCCTCCAGGAGGCGCGGCGCTCCAAAAAGCAAGTCCGCTCCACGCAGGGCCTTGAGCGCTTCCAGGGTCAGACTTTGCGTGCCCAGGCCACAACCCAGCAGCGTGATCTTTCTTTTTTCCCTATGCCATGCATTTTGCCCATCCATTGAAGCTTCACTCCTTTTGTGCTGCCCTGGCTTCCAGAAGGCGCTCGATTTGCTCAAGCGAAAGCCCCTCTTCCTGAAGGGGACGCTTCCAGATATAAATTTTCATGCCGCAGCGGCGGGCCGCAGCGATTTTCTCCGGGAAGCCCCCGGCTGAACCCGAATCCTTCGTCAGCAGGATTTTTGCTCCTGTATGCCGAAACATGGCCATGTTTAGCTCTTCACCAAAAGGCCCCTGCATACAGATGAGATGTTTCGCAGGAAAGCCCGCAGCCAGGCAGGCTTCCAGGCTGTCCTTAAAGGGCAGCACACGCAGCCAGATGCGCTTTCCATAGTCACGGACCTGGCTCAGAGCCGCCGCTTCTTTAACCCCGAGGGTCGAAAACACGAGTTCGTCATTCTCATTCAGCGCGGCGCAAAGCTGCTCCACCGTATCAAACTCACGGGCATCAGCAAGCTCTTCACTCTCGCGGAGCACACGAATCAGCGTCCGCTTACTCTGGCGGCAGGCCTCGCGGATCGAAGCCGAAACCTCCAGGGCATAGGGGTGGGTGGCGTCGATAGTGAGCGCAGGCTGAACGCGCTCCATCAGCTCCACCATCTCCTGGGTATTCAGGCGCTTTTGCAGGACCTGCAAACTCCCCTTATCTGTGGATGTTCGACTGCCCTCATGCCTCGAACTTGAACCCGGCAGCGGCTGTTCGCAGCTCTCATGACCTGAGGCTGACGCATGACTTTCAGCAAGCCAATCCTCTTCTTCCATCAGCTCTTCCCCATAAGGGGTGGCCACCGTGATCAGGCAGCTAAAACCCAGCTCGCAGGCATGAAAGGCGAGCTTTCGCCCCTCCGAGGTGCCACCGAAAATGAGCAGATTGAGTTGTTCAGAATCAGGCATGAGCCGTCTCTTTCTCTGCTTTAAGGCGATAACCGCGCAGCGTCACCATGCGCCCATCAATCACCCGCGTCGCTTCGTTACCGATAAAGACGGTGCTCAGCATATCCACCTGCCTGTCTTTCAGCTCTTCCAGCGTGAGCAGCTCCATGCTTTCCCCCGGACGGCCGATCTGGCGACAGATCCCGCAGACTGTCTGACCGGAAAACTTCTGCAAAAAGATTTCCGCAGCTTTTCGCAGAACCTCTGTCCGGCGTTTGCTGCCGGGGTTATAGAGTACCGTGCAGAAACCCCCTTCTGCCGCCGCCCGCAGGCGCTTTTCTATGATTTCCCAGGGGGTGAGCAGATCGGAAAGGGAAATGCAGACAAAGTCATTCGTCAGCGGGGACCCGAGCAGAGCCGCTCCGGAGAGGGCGGCGCTGATGCCAGGGATAATTTCAATTTCGCAGGGAGGCGTCTCACCGGCCAGCTCCAAAATCAGAGAGGCCATGCCGTAAACCCCGGGATCGCCGCTGCTGATCACCGCCACCGTCTTGCCCGCTGCCGCCAGTTCAAGAGCTTTGCGGCAGCGCTCCTCCTCGCCCATCATGCCCGTTGCGAAAACTTCTTTTTCCGGGTAGAGCGGCTTGATGAGGTCAATATAGGTCTTATAGCCGACAAAGATCTCGGCCTCACTCAGCGCTGCAAAGCAGGCCGCGCTCATCTGCTGAGCCTGGCCCGGGCCAATACCAATCACGTAACACTTTTTCACAAAAATCCCCCTCAAGCTCAAGCCTGCGGCGGCTGAGCCGTATCAAAGCTCAGCGATATCGCTTCCAGCGCAATAGCGCAGGTCACCCCATCAAGACTTTGTTTGCGCAAAAGCAGGCGGCTGCCCTGACCGGCCGCCAGAACCGCACTGCGCTCACAGACGTTGTCCACGCCCGTCACCTCTTTGACAAAGGCCGAAGCGCTGAAATCGCCTTCAACGCGGGCAAGCTCTTCCTGCGAAAAGCAGAGGAAGGTCCAGGCATGACGGGCGCAACATTCAAAGATCCCCTCCTCGTTGGCCTTGAGGTCGATACTCGCCACGGCTTTGACCGCCAGAGGGCTGGCTTTCAATTCTTTCAGACAGCGATCGACCAGCTGCTCGACTGCTTCAGAGGAAATGCCTTTGCGAGCGCCGATGCCTATATAAAGGGAGGGAACGACAATTCTCAGTTCCTCACTCTCGCGGCGCTGCCAGCTTACAGAAAAGCCGATCTCCTCCGCCTCAGTGGTCGCAGCTGCAACTTTCGGAACAGCCTCTGACAGCCCAGCAGCCGAGGGCGACAGCGCTGCAGCTTCAGAAACCGCGGTGGTTGGAGAAGACGCCTGGCGCAGCGCCCTGGCTTCGCGGCGAAGAGCTGCAGTCGGGTAATCAAGAGGATCAATGAGCGCCTCATCTCCCATCAGCGAGCTGGGTAAATCTGCTCTTTCGGGCGCTGCGGCGGTCGCTTCCCCGCCATGTTCACCTGGCTTTTGTTCCACCGCCTCTGCCCCAAGATCAAAATGAACTCCCGCCTCTTTTTCGGACTCTGAGCGATCCCTCTGCAGAAGCCTGAGCTGCTCCGGAACTTTTCCGGAGATGGGGAAATCGCTGCAGAATGTCACCGTTTTCCCCTCCAGCAGAGCGCTTGAAACGTCTTTGATTTTTTCCGGATTGCTTACAAAATAGCCATTTCTTCTCGCCCAGCTGTCCACAGCAAAAAGGCCGCGCCGGTCGGTGGCTGTCGTGATCACCGGGGTCGCAGAAAGCTCTTCAGCCACCCACTTCGTCAGTTCATTGGCTCCGCCGAGATGGCCAGACAAAAGCGAGATCACAAACTTGCCCGTTTCGTCGATCACCAGCACCGCAGGATCGCTGCTTTTACTCTGCACAAAGGGGGCGATAGCGCGGACGGCAAGTCCACAGGAACCCACAAAAATAAGGGCCTCATTGCTCAGGAAATGGTTCTGCGTCCACTCCCTCAGTCCTCCTTCCGGGCAACGGCGAAGGGTACAGTCTGAGCCTCTGCCTTCTAATGCCTCTCTGAGGCGACGCCCCAGGAGCTGACCCTCACTGCTGAAACTCAAAATCGCTATTCTCATAGATGTCCTTACCCTTTCTTTTCCGAGCCAGCCTGGCGGAAAGCCGTGGAGAAGTCCGGATCGTATAGTTTAGATCGCTCGGCCTCCGCACCTAAAAAACCGCCTACACAAATCAGCGCAAAATGATCGATGCCTTCACGCGCTCCCGTGGCGGCAAGCTGTGAAAGCGAACAGCGGAAGACTTTTTCTTCCGGCCAGCTGGCCTTATAGACAATGGCAGTTGGGGTTTCCGGAGCATAGCCCCCTTCCAGCAGCTGCCGCTGGAGTTCAGGCAATTGGCCCGCGGAGAGAAAAATCACCATGCTCGCACCGTGCGCGGCAAAGCTCGGAATATTTTCCTTTTCCGGCACGGCCGTGCGTCCGGCCAGGCGCGTAATAATCAGGCTCTGACTGACGGCCGGAGGCGTATATTCAGCATGAAGCGCCGCGGCCGCAGCCGAGAAGCTGGAGACCCCGGGACAAATCTCATAGGCGATGCCCAGCTCATCCAGAGCGCTCATCTGCTCGCGAATTGCCCCATACAGAGAAGGATCGCCGGTGTGCAGGCGAACGCAAAGCCCGCCTTTCGCCTCACAGCTCTGCATGGCGGCAAGCACTTCCTCCAGGGTCATTTTGGCGCTGTTAAAGATCTCGCAGCCTACCTTGCAGCGCCGGAGAAGCTCGGCATTGACCAGCGAACCCGCATAGATCACCTGATCCGCGCGGGCGAGCAATTCCGCTCCGCGCACAGTGATTAAATCTGGAGCTCCAGGCCCCGCACCCACAAAAACAATCACGCCCTGACTCTCCTTTCGCCAGTTCTTGTCACTCGCAGCTTCCCTGGCCCTGTGCCTGAAGCTGGCTTTGCCAGAGCTTCAAAACATCGTCCGCATTGCGGCTCTTGCAAAGGATGGAAGGAAGCTTCGGGTCTTTTGTAAAAACCATAAAAGCCATTTCCATATCTCCGGGCATGCGCCGCTCCAGAAAATCTTCGATGCGTTCACGCAACACGGCCATAGCTCCTTCAAGCCGCCCGGCCTGAAAGAGGACTTCCAGCGCCGCATCCGTCATCGTGCACGCGCTGATTTTCTTCAGCGTCTCCAGATCCGCCCCGGCTCTGAGGGCCGCCATCAGCAGAAATTCGATGCGGCCATCACCCTGATTGGAGTGGGTGTTGGGCATACCAAGACCCAGCTTGACCATCTTGCCGATGTGACCCACGAGAAAAAGGCGGCGAAAACCAACCGTCGCCGAAAACTCAAGCGCATCGCCGATCCAGTTGGAACACTGAATGACCCGCGCTCCGGTCAGCTTGAGCTGCTGACGAATAAAATCCTCTCCATAATTGCCGGGGACCAGAAAAAATCGTTCAAGGCCCTCGGCTTTAGCCTGCTTAATTTCTGTCCGCACTGTATCGCGAATGGCCGCACTGCTCATCGGTTCGACAATGCCCTTCGTACCAAGAATGGAGAGGCCGCCGATAATGCCCAGACGCGGATTAAAGGTTTTTGCAGCGACGGCTTCCCCTCCGGGTATGGATAGAATTACCCACACATTAACGTGCGCAGCACATTCTTTCATTGCCTCGCGGACAGCCGCTTCAATCATCTGCCGCGGCACCGAGTTAATGGCTGCAGCGCCCACCGGCTGATCGAGACCGGCTTTGCTCACCCGGCCGACCCCCTCGCCCCCGTCGATAATGACCTGCGGCTGGCCATTTTGGTCTGCCGCAAGGGCGCGAACGCTTGCCACAATGGAAAGACCATCGGTAATATCCGGGTCGTCGCCTGCATCCTTAATGACTGAAACGGAAACTTCTCCGGGAAAAATCTCATGGCTGTTTCGCCCGGCTGCCGCAAGCTGTGCCGTATCCGCGGCCTCTTTGATCTCTGAAAACACTGCGGTTACTGGGGAAAAACGGATCGTCCCGAGAGGCAGGGTCAGACTCACGCCCTCCGGTGTATGAATCTCAACCTCACGCAGGTTCGCCGATTCTGCGCCGCCGAAAAGCAGCAGGCAGGCCGCCTTGGCCGCCGCCGCTGCACAGCTCCCTGTAGTAAAACCACAGCGCAGCTCTTTGCCATCCACCCAACGTGTTCGGTCCATGCTCGTCTATGCTCCCGCTGACCAGGACGGGGATCTTTTGAATAAAAAGAAAAGCCCCGCTGCAGAGCACCTGAAGCGAGGGCAGAAAGCTGCAGAAGCAGCTCCAAGCCATATTCTCCGGTGTCCGCAAAGAATACGATCCCTGGTCTCCCGACTATCACGGTAACGCACTTGTGCGGGATTTTCACCCGACTTTCCCAGCTCATTTTCCATTTTGATCATAGCAGTTGCATTCGGGCCACGCAAGCAAAAAGGAAGGCTGTCCACAAGCACTCAGAAAAGCTAAAATAGAGAAAATATAAAATAAAAGAAAGGCGCTTCCTTTTTATGAATGAATTTGATCTGATTGTTATTGGTTCCGGCCCGGGCGGCTACGTTGCGGCTATCCGCGCGGCTCAATATGGTTTAAAGACGGCGGTGGTCGAACGCCGCGATGTCGGAGGCACCTGCCTCAATCGAGGCTGCATCCCCACCAAAGCTCTGCTGCACGCGTCCACTCTCTATAGGGCAAGTCAGAAAGAATTTGCTGAAATCGGCCTCAGCGGCCAAAACAGCCTGGATTGGGCACAGCTTCACGCCCGCAAGCTGGCTGTTGTGGAGAAGCTGCGCGGCGGCACCGAAGCCCTGCTCAAAGGAAATAAGGTGGAGATCGTGCGCGGCACAGGAACGCTCGAAAAAGACGGCAGCGTTCACGTCTGTCTGAATGAAGGCGGCGACTGTACCCTGCGCGCCAAAAATGTCCTGCTCGCCTCCGGCTCTGAGCCGGATATTCCAACTACCCCCGGTTTTGATCTCCCCGGAGTGATCAGCAGCGATGATATCCTCGAAGGTGTTCCGGCCAAAGTCAGGCGCATCGCCATCCTGGGCGGGGGCGTCATCGGCTGTGAATTTGCCGCCTTCTACAACGATATCGGCGCTGAGGTCGAACTCATCGTCACCTCTCCCCGCATTCTCCGCAAAATGGATAAAGACCTGGCCATGCAGCTCAACAGCGTCTTTAAGCGCAGCGGCATCAAAATCACGCTGAATACTTCGGTGAATGCCATCACCAAGGAGGCCGACGGTCTGCACCTCAAGCTCGACACCAAAGGCCGTGAGGGCGAAACCGTGGCCGACACCGTACTCGTCGCCAAAGGCCGCAAACCTTATCTCCAAGGACTGCTGGGCGAAGGCGTTGAGCTCGAGATGAATCGCAAATTTGTCAAGGTCAACGAAAACTTTGAAACCTCCCTGCCCGGCGTCTACGCCATCGGCGATCTCATCGGCGGCATGCAGCTCGCCCACGAAGCCGAAGCCGAAGGTCAGGCCGCGGTCGCTCACATCGCCGGAAAGCCCGTGGAAACCCGCCCCGACATCATTCCCTCCTGCATTTATACCCAGCCGGAAATCGCCTCCGTGGGCCTCTGCGAAGAAGAGGCCAAGGAGCAGGGCATCGAGGTCAAAGTCGGGAAATACCTCATGGCCGGAAACTCCAAAGCCATCATCGAAGGCATGGATCGCGGCTTTATCAAGCTCGTCTTTGCCGCCTCTGATGAGAAACTCCTGGGAGTTCACATGATCTGCGGCCGCGCCAGCGACCTCATCAGCGAGTTTGCCATGGCCATCGCCAACGGTCTCACCCGCGCCGACCTGCTCCGCGGCATGCGTCCTCACCCAACCTACTGCGAAGGCATCAGCGAGGCCGTTGAAGCCGTCGAAGGCATGAGCATCCACACCATGCCCAGCCGCCTCAGAGGCTGAAATAACAAAGCCCTGCTGCCTCCCTGCGAACGGGGCTTTGAAACAGCGACTCCAACTCCGCTGATTAAGTCCTTGTAAACTTCGCCACAGCGCAAAGCCAAAAAGAATGAGCCGTCTCAATGATCTCCTGAAGAGAAGACCAACAGCGAGGCGGCTCTTTTTGATTCAAATTTAAATAAGTTAGAATAAGTTAGCAAAAGGCCAAAATGCCGGCGTCCGAAAGGTCATCCTTTCGACTTGGACTTTCGGAGACAAAAAGCCGACCCTTAGCCCTGAACTTCCTCCGTCGGATTCGGCGCGAACTCAATACCCTTTTCCAGATCAATGGAAGAAATCATGGCCAGGCTCTTGACCTCTACGCCCTTGGCGCGCAGCGCGGCGCCACCCTCCTGGAAGCATTTCTCGATCACGATACCCACGCCGCAAACCTCTGCCCCGGCTTGCCGGCAAAGTTCCAGCATGCCCTCGACCGCATTGCCGCGGGCAAGAAAATCGTCCACAATCAGCACGCGCATCCCCTTATTGAGATAACGCTTGCTGAGTTTGATCTTATAGCTTTTCTGACGGGTGTAAGAGTAAACCTCGGAGACAAAGCAGTCCTTATCAAGATTAAGGCTTTCGCTTTTTTTGGCGAAGATGACGGGTACGCCAAAGGCTTGTGCCGTCGCCAGGGCAATGGCAATACCGCTCGCTTCAAGCGTCATAACAACATCCGGGCGGGTATCCTTAAAGAGGCGATGGAATTCCTGGCCGATTTCGCCCAGAAAAGCCACATCAATACGGTGGTTTAAGAAATAGTCAACCTTGACAATCCCGCCTTCTCTAACCTCACCACACTCACGAATCTTATCTTCCAGTCTCTTCATCGTCTTTCTCCCTTATCGTTATTGTGATTCTCGCCATCATTGGCAAACCATCAGCGGCAAAATCACCTAATGGTTTCATCATTTCCTGAATTTCTTAAGCAACCAAAGTAAAACACAGGAGCCGAGAAGAGCAATCAGGAAGCCACTGAGATTCCATGCGACAAAGGGCACGTGAAAAATTAAACTTCCCAGAAAGCCCCCAATAAATGAGCCGACAATACCGACAATAATGTTAGCAAAAATGCCCATCTGAGCATCGGTGCCCATAATTTTGCTGGCAATCCAGCCACAAAGGCCACCACAAATAAGATATGAAAGAATACCCATAATATTTCTCCCTTTCAAGTCTTCTTATTAAAGTCTAATGAGACGTCAAAGTGCTGATATAAGATGTCAATTAATCAACATATATATGATAGCATATCACTTGAATCATACTGTGAGAAATGCTTCTAAATCACATGAAAAACAAGCTGTAGAACATAAAATCTCCCGGAAGGACATCCATCTAATATGGGGATAAATATCAATAATGGACAACCCATGGGAGAACTGACTAAAGAAAGGACAAACCATGCTAAACAATAAAGATACGGACTGGCGCCTTCGCCCGGAGCATAGCCTGCTTTTGCTGGTCGATGTTCAGGAAAAACTTCAACCCCTGATTCACGAGCGAGAAAAGATCGAGAAGAACTGCGTTATTCTGCTGCGTGCCGCCGCCGAATTCAAGCTCCCCGTTCTGCTGACCGAGCAGTATCCGAAAGGGCTCGGCCCCACCGTTCACGAGGTCAAAGAGGCCGCCGAAGCCGCCGGAGCCTCCTTCTACGCCAAAACCCGCTTTTCTGTGCTCACCGACGACATTCGTCCCGCTCTGGAAGCCAGCGGTCGCCGGCAAATCATCCTCTGCGGCGTCGAAACCCACATTTGCATCGCCCAGACCGCCATGGATTTGCTCGCAGAAGGTTATGACGTCCGCATCGCTTCCGATGCCACAGGCTCCCGCGAAGCCGAGCACAGGCTCACCGCCCTCGCCCAGCTGCGCCATGCCGGAGCCAAAGTCCAGCCGGTAGAGGGCCTGCTCTTTGAACTCCTGGACGATGCCATAGCCCCGCAGTTCAAAGCCATCAACAACTTAATCAAATAATCCGGCTCCAGCCTCAGAGCAGCAGGTTGCTCTTTTCGAGGGCCGGACGGATGGCCATGTAGATCAGGCTGACAGCGATGACCGCGACGACACCGTTGACCAGTGTGGTGACAGCGTTGAGTTTGGCCAGGGCGGCTGCGAGATCCGCGGGAAGACCGATGATGTATTTTTTGATCAGGAAGCGCACGAGCGGATCGGCAAAGACATTGAAGAGGACGCCTGCGGCTGAGCTGAGAATGCAGGCGAGCAGCTGTTTGGAGCGATCCTGCTCTTCTCTCAGGTGGAGGATTTTTTCGGCGACGAGGCCGACGACCAGACCAAAGAGAAGCTTGAGAATAAATGTCGCGGGCGCTGAGGAGGCGTAGCCCGAGGTCAGATCGGCTATGCCCATGCCCACGGCTCCGGCCATTCCGCCCCAGAAGCCGCCAATGAGCAGGGCAGCGAGGATCAGAAAGACATTGCCGAAATGGAAGGCGGTCTTTTCGATGCCGACCGGAATATCAATGCGGAAAAATTGAAAGCCAATATACGAGAGGGCGGCCAGAAGGGCGGCCTGGGAAATTAAAAGCACCCGGCGGTGGTTGCGGTCTGTACTCTTCACATCTGTAAATTCTGACATAGTCTTCTTCTCTCCTTTTATGAGTTTGCCGCGTTATGGGCATATCGTGTCACGAGCCTGCCACGTTACGGTTTGCGCTGTTATCGCTTTGTGGCAAACGCCTGCACCACTTCTGACCGTTTATACTGATCTTGTATGCCTGCGGCTTTTTTTCATTTTTTCCAGCATAACGGTTATTTGAGCCCATATAAAGCACCAAAATGCTATACTTATATGGAACCAGATGCATTCTGGCATTTATTGGCCTGACCGTTTGCCTGACAGTTTGCCTGACCGTTTGTCGGTCATTTTGCCGCTGCGTTTCGACATTTGTTTTGTCGATTGTTGTCGATTTTTGTCGAATCGGATGAAGGGACTGAAATGCACAAACCTCTCTATCAGAAAATCTATGAAGAGCTGCGCGATGCTATTCTTTCCGGCCAATGGCCGGGCGGCGCGCGCCTGCCCTCGAGACGGACCATGGCCGCCAACCTTGGCGTCAGTCTGAACACGGTGAGCAGCGCCTATCAGCAGCTTGTCGATGAGGGCTATCTTGAGGCCCGTGAGCGCTCAGGCTTTTATGTCGAAAAACTGCCCTGGGAGGAACTTCGGAGGGTCGAGGCTCCCGAACAGACAGACCGCACCCCAGAGCCGGGGCCGCAGGACAAAAAGTTCATCGATTTCAGCGATCCCGGAATTGATCCGGCGCTTTTCCCCTACAGCGACTTTCAGAAAATCTATCGGGATCTCTGGCGCAGTGAAAACAGCTCGCTGGTTCTGCGTCCGCCGGGGAAGGGTTGCTTCGAGCTGCGTCAGGAGCTGGCTTTTTACCTTGCACGCAGCCGCGGCATCGTGGTCACACCCGAGCAAATTGTCATCCGCGCCAACAGCCTCAGTCTCTTTCGTCTGCTGCTCAAACTGCTTCCTCCGCAATGTTTGCCTGCCCTGGAAGACCCTGGCTTTAAGGATTTTTTCCAAGAACTGGAGCAACAGGGTCGCCCCTATCTTCTTCTGCCCGTCGCCGCTCAGGGCATCAATCCGGAAAGCCCTCAGCTCAAGCGGGCGGGGCTGGTATCGGTGACGCCCACCCACCAGTTTCCCACAGGTTCCGTCATGCCCATCGCCGCGCGCAGCAATCTGCTCGCCTGGGCGGCCGCCGGGGAAGAACGCTGGCTGCTGGAAGATGATTACGATTCAGAATTTCGCTATGAAGGCATGACCATTCCCTCGCTCAAAAGTCTGGATCACCACGATCGTGTCATCACGCTGGGGAACTTCAGCAAATCCATCTCTCCGGCCCTTCGCATCAGCTACATGGTGCTGCCCGAAGCCCTGGCCGCGCGTCTGGAGGCCAGCACGGCCGCCTCTGACGAAGCGAAAGAAGCTCTCCTCGATGCCTGCCCGGTCAACGCTGCCGCACAGCTCGCCCTCGCCGCCTTTTTGAAAAAGGGGCTCTACGAAAAACACGTCAAGCGGCTGCGCACAACTTTCCGCAATAAACGAGACCTCATGCTCGACTGCCTTGGCCCTGATGTCGACAAGGGTGATATTATCGGGGCGGAGGCCGGCTTCCACCTGAACGTGCGCATCCACAGCCCCGCCTCCGAAAAAGAGCTGAAACGCCGCTTTGCCGCCGCAGGACTTCGCATTGAATTTCTTTCCGACTACCAGGTGAGCCAAAAACAAGCGAAAGAACAGTCTGAAAAGGCATCTGAAAACCTTACAAACAAACCGAGTGAAGAACCGTCAAATCATATGGCTCAAAAGCTGGAAACCGAAAACGAGCAAGACGAAAAAATCCTCATTCTTTCCTTCTCATCCCTCAGCCCGGAACAGATTCGCGAAGGTGTAGAAAAGATTTTCGCCCTGCTCTAAAATTCCAACATTAATTTATGCAGGTCTTGTCAAAACATCATCTGTGCAGCGGAATAGCCTAAGCGCTATCGTGTTTCACCGATGACAATCGTTTTGTTACAGATACTGAGGGGCTTTTGTCTGTGACTGACAATAAAAACGATTTTTTTGTTAGATTTCGCATACAAAGAAAGCTGCTCTACAATGGTCTCCTCGGTCTTCAGATCCAGCGCTGAAGTAAACTCATCCAGAATGATTAAATCAGCATCCTTGTATAAGGCTCGGGCATAGGCCACTCGCTGCTGCTCTCCACCTGATAAATTTTCTCCGTCAATATTGATGAGTATCTGTTCAGAAGATTTTCCCGCCGCAACGTCCTGAAGGTGGGCAAAACCAAGGACCTTTTGTAAACGTTTCTCTTCAGCTCCAGCAAACGCAATATTCTCACTCAAAGTCCCGGCAAATATCAAAGGCGTTTGTCCAAGATACGAGATTCTTTGATAGTAGGAATCACGTGAAATTTTCCGAAGGTCCATATGATTGACCAGAATTTTCCCCTGATAATCTTCAATGATTTTGAGCAGGAGGGACAAAAAGCTGGTTTTTCCACTTCCGGTAGGTCCAACAACAGCAATAATGTCCCCGCTCCTGGCACAGAAGTCAATCTGTTCCAGAAGCGGCTTCTTTCCATCATAGGAGAAACTCAAATTCTCAATGCAAATCTCTTCAATCGAACTTATTAGAATACCGTCCTTGCTTTGGTCTTCATATTCAGGGGAAATTTCTTTTGCCAACATTTTCTCGACTTGTTTTCCTGGAGAAACACGAAACGACGCTTGTCGGTTCTCATGAACTCCCGGGCTATCCGCTTTTTCTATCAAATTGGTCACGCGATCTGACATCCCAAGAGTCAATTGCAAAGCCGTGAAATAATCTGCCAGATTATTTAAAGGTTCATAGAGATAACTTAAATAAAAATAGAACGAAAACAGGGCTCCCAGCTCCATTCTGTCTTGCGAAACTTCATACGCACCATAGACAAGAACAACAATTGGCAATACGACGGTAATGATCTGACCTAAGCCATATGAAAAAGCCGTAAACCATTTTATTTTCTTAGAATAGTTTTCATTTGTTTTTAGGTCAGCCTGTAACTTCTCTAAAAAAAAATCCTCCTGCTGATATATCTTAATCTGAAAAAAGCCTTTTAATATCTCTTTAATCCTTCCGTCAATTTCTGCAAGAGTTTCCCTTTCCCCTCTGCTGTTTTTTCGTGACTCTTTTCTCGTCATGATAAAGAAAACAGTATAAAGAGGAACGACCACAAACATAATGCAGGCAAGACGCATTGACATTGCAGACATCAAGGCTAAGACAAGCACGATGCGCAGACTGTTAAGGACAAGCATGGGTAAACCTATACCAATATGACTTGCCACTTGTCTCCCGTCATTAAGAATACGTGAATGAATATCCTCTTCCTTTTTTTTAACCTCGGAAGGCGACATGGAAAATGCGCCTTCCATCATTTTCAGTCTGAAATAATTTTCGAACTCAACCGTATAAGCGTGCCAGGCATAGTTTTGCCAGACATTTAAAATAATATCGCAAAACCCTACTCCCATTACAAAGGCTCCAAAGGTCAGGATATCTTCAAGTGCCGCGGATTTCTCAACTAAGCTCACCAGACGCCCAAGCAGAAAAGGAATATAAGTCGAAACAACAATTTCAACCGCACACAAAAGGGTAATAAAAAAACGCCGCTTTCGATAGGGGCCGATATAAGCATACAAATTTCGCAGAGTTGAGATGCTCTTATGACGATAAAGAAATTTCACTGTGAACACCCTGCTTAACCTGACGTTAATGACTTGTCCCAGAAAAATAATTCTGTTCGTGTAAATAGTTCAAGAAACGATTACACTCTGACAAGTTAGCTTCATGATGAATCGCATATTCGATTGATTTCACGTTCCACAATATCAAATAATTGCGGACATTCTCTTTCCATTCTTTTGGACATTTTTGCTTTAATATTTTATTGCGCTCACTAATTATAATCAATATGTGCTATCCCATGATGCGACATCACACGCTTTAAGATAGAGCTAGGTCAGATGAAAAACGTTAAGATGCATACCGATCATAAAATAAGCAAATAAGCAAATATGACTGATAGTATGATAGTGAAAATGACCAATAGTGGAGCAAAGAAAATGAGAGAAAGCAGGACAGAAAACATGACAACAGGAAAAGCTTTGAAAATTTTACACCTTACGGCGCAAAAGCCGTTTGCGACCGGCTCCGGGACTTATCTCCTCAACCTGATTGGAGCGCTTTCCGGGAAAGGCTGTGAACAGGCTGTGATTTATGGGATCGACACGGGTGAACAGCTGCCCGAAGACGCCGCGCGCCGCTTTGCCGAGGCCAGGCTGCAAAGCTATCCTGTGCTTTATTCAAGCCCGGAGCTGCCTTTCCACGTGCTCGGGATGAGCGACGTCATGCCCTACCCCGCGACGCGTTACCGCGACCTGGACGAGAACATGCTCAAGGCTTTTGAGGCGGCTTTCGGACAGGCCATAAAAATGGCTGTCGAAGCCTTTCAGCCGGATCTCATCTTTTGCCAGCATCTCTTTTTACTGAGCGCTCTGGTTCGCCGACTCTGTCCTGACCGGCCGGTCTTTGCCTTCTGCCACGAAACGGGCCTCATCCAGAGCGAAATCAACCCGCATCTCTTTGCCCGCATAAAAGAAGATCTGGCGCGGCTGGAGGGCATTTTCGCCTTGCAGCCCCTGCAGCAAAAAAAGATTCTCTCGCGCATCCCTATCCCGGCGTCCCGCTGCATCGTCACCGGAACCTCCTGTAATCTGAACGTGTTTCAGCAGGAAAATAGCACCGCAAAGAGGACAGTTGCCGAAGGCAGCGGCGACCTCAGCAACGGCCTCGTTAAAGAGCCTGTCGGCAAGCCCGACTGCACCGTCGCCAGCGAAAAGAGAGCTGGAAACGCCCGGTCTTTAAACGTGCTCCAAGAGGATAATGCAGAAAACGCCGAAGCCCGGCTCAACTTTTCTTCCGCAGAGCTTGCGCGACCCTGCCGCCTGATCTACGCGGGCAAGCTCTCCCGGCTCAAAGGGGTAGACTTGCTGCTTCGCGCCTGCCGCCTGCTGGATCCTAAGAAGTTTTCCCTGACCCTCATCGGCGACAGCTCCGATGCGGAGGAGCAGAGGCTTATTGAGCAGCTCTGCGCCAGCCTGACGCTGCCCCTGCAGCGCTTTCCCCGTCAGGACAACGCCGCCCTTCCCGCTTTTTATGCCCAGGCCGATCTTTTCATTCTCCCCACCCTGCGCGAAGGCCTGGCCATCTCCATTCTCGAAGCCCTGGCCTGCGGCCTGCCCTGCCTCATGAGCGACCTTCCCGGCGCTCCCGACGGCCTCCTCGCTCACCTCCTCTACAAGCCGGAAGAAAAGCTCCCCCAAGCCCTGCGTTTCGTGCCCTTCCCCGAAGACGTCTCCGCCGATCCCGAAGCCCTGCTCCAGCCCGCCCAGGCCTCAGAAGAAGCCGCCGCAGCCTTTGTGCAAAATCTGGCGGAGAGCATTCAGGACTTCGCCCCCGCCTGCGTCAGCCGCGAGCTGGCCTTCCCTGACATGAGTCCCTGCCTCGCCTCATCGCTTGCCGATCGCATCCTCGCCGCCTGCGAAAAACTCCTTGCCTAGCTGATCTCTCGATGGAATTGCACGCCGCGCTGGGATTTGACGCGATAGCCCACAGAGATGATAACGTCGAGATTGAAGTACTCGATTTGTCGTTCTACCTGACGAGCCCCTTCCATTTGAACTGTTGCAAAATTTGCAACAGTTGCTGATCGCGTAAGTTCTCCTTCTTCAAAAATATTACGGATATGCCGCGATATCGTGGACTTGTCCCGCTGAAAAAGCGCAGCCATCTGGTCTAAAGAAAGCCACACTGTATCTTTATCGAAGGTCACGTCAACTTTTGTTAAGCCGTCATTCGTGGTGTACATAATAAGTTCTGATTTGTTTTCCATTTCGCTTCTCCTTTTTTCTTGCATCCACAGTCCAGGAACTCCCTTAGTCAAGGTGAAATGTTTGCACCTTGGAAGCTCTTATATCTTTCGCAGTATCTAAAAAATGATGATGAAATAAAAAAATGAAACGATATCTAAAGTTTATTTTATCATCTCTTGCAGCAGATGCCCATCAGCCACGACAATGGGGTTTGAGAATCCAAAAGGCGATTCTGTCAGCCGAAAAAATACATACGTTCCCTTTATCTGGACCAGCAAAATGGGGCTGTCTCAAAACACGAAAGTGTAGTGCTATGCTCCCCTCTTGTAGGACACTAAAAAAAGTGACTACAAGGGGGGATTTTCATGTCAAGAAAAGGGAAAGTAGACGAGGAGATAAAAATCCAG
>QWCE01000886.1_pt1 | contig 93429 bp, 68 predicted proteins | sample 1972531 | NCBI WGS metagenome assembly QWCE01 (sample SAMN09866716, study PRJNA288562) | Human gut metagenome isolate term4_stool, whole genome shotgun sequencing... | reverse complement strand
TAATGGCTTCACGAATTTTCGCCACTTCAACTAAAACCCTTGTAACTCAATTCTATCACTATATCTTTCCGCATTTCACTTTTTTGTAGTAACTTTGCAGGTATAAAATGATAATTTTGGACGAAAAAGATGAAAAGAGGAATTGTCGTAAAATCGACCGGTAGTTGGTATTGGGTAAGATTGGAGGAAGGGAATATGGTGCAGTGCCGTATTCGGGGGAAATTCCGGATGGAAGGAATCCGAACGACCAATCCGTTAGCTGTCGGAGATGAGGTGGAATTGGAAGAAGGAAGTGAAGGCTATGTTATTACGGCAATAGGAAAGAGACGTAATTATATTATCCGTAGATCGACGAATTTGTCCAAAGAGTCGCATATTATTGCAGCAAATGTCGATTTGGCTTTGTTGGTGGTGACTGTTAATCATCCGGTGACTTCTACCGTATTTATCGATCGTTTTTTGGTAACTGCAGAAGCTTATAATATTCCTGCCGTACTGGTTTTTAATAAAACGGATCTGTATGATGCCGAAGATCAGGCAATGTTAGGGGGATTGACGGTGATTTACCGTAAAATCGGGTATCCTTGTTATGCCGTATCGGCGGAAACCGGTGAACACGTCGATGAAATCCGGAGTTTACTGAAAGACAAGATCACCGTGCTTTCCGGCTTGTCGGGAGTGGGGAAATCTTCTTTAGTCAATTGCATTGAGCCTGGCTTGGACCTGAAAACTGCAGGAATTTCGGATGCCCACGATTCGGGGAAGCATACCACCACTTTTGCTGAAATGTTTCCATTGAAACAGGGCGGTTTCATTATCGATACTCCGGGATTACGAAGTTTTGGAATTATCGATTTGAAAAAAGAGGAGTTGTCGCATTTTTTCCCGGAAATATTCGCGAAGTCCGGAGAATGCCGCTTTTATAATTGCACCCATACCCATGAACCCGGTTGTGCTGTGTTGGAAGCTGTGGAGCAAGACGAAATCAGTGAGAGCCGTTATGTGAGCTATCTGAGTATGATGGAAGAAAGCGGGAAATATAGATAATGTATTTTCGAACAGCTCAATGTTAATTTAGTTAACTCTGTCTTTTTTTTAGCCTTTCGTTTTTTGTTTTTAGTTTTTGTATTATCTTTGCGCCGTTTTACGTCAAGGCTTGTGGATAGATTGAGAGAATATAAGATAGCATTCAGAGGATTAGGAGAGGGAAAACACTCTTTTGAGTTCATCATGGATGAGGGATTCTTCGATTGTTTTGAAGCAACGAAAGGAACCCGGGGAGAAGTCAAAGCTACCGTCCTGATCGTGAAGAGTTCACTTTTAATGGAAGTACGTATAACGATCGAAGGAATGGTAAAAGCAACCTGCGACAGATGTTTAGGAGAAGTAAATCTTCCGGTGTCCGGTGTTATGAATTTGTATGTAAAACAAAACGGACGGGAAGAAGGGAACGAAGATGATTATATAATATTGTCGCCGGAGGATGACTATTTGGATGTAAGTTCGTATCTTTATGAAACTTATATGTTGAATTACCCGATGCGGGTAGTGCATCCCGAAGGAGAATGCGACGAAGATATGCAGGAAGTGTTGCATGAATATGTGATAGAAGAAGATGATAAACCAATAGATCCGAGATGGAATGAATTGAAAAAATTAATTAATAACTAAATAAATAATAAAGAAATGGCACATCCGAAACATCGAACCTCAAAACAGAGAAGAAATAAGAGAAGAACGCATGATGCGATTACGGTAACCGCTATTGCTAAGTGTTCTAACTGTGGTGCTGCTGTACAGTATCATACAGTATGTCCTGAATGTGGATATTACAGAGGAAAGTTGGCTATTGAGAAAGCAGTAGTAGCATAATCTTGACACGAAAAGGATTGTTTTAGAATCATACACAGCCAGCCTCCTAAGCCCAAGGGGGCTATGGTTGTTTATATAATTCATGAAACTTACCCTTGCGTGTGCGGGGGTAATCTCTGATTTAAATTTATAGTTATGCAAACGAATAGGCTGAGAGCCATAATAACCGGAGTAGGGGCATATTATCCCGACTATATCCTCGACAATGAGGAATTGAGCCAGATGGTGGATACCTCTGATGAATGGATCATGACCCGGGTAGGGATCAAAGAAAGACGAATTTTAAAAGATCCGACGAAAGGAAGTGCCTGGCTGGGTGCACAAGCCGTAAAAGATCTGTTCGAGAAAACCGGAACCAAACCGGAAGAAGTAGATTTGTTGATTTGTGCCACAGTGACACCGGATATGCATTTCCCTGCTAATGCGCAGATTATTGCCGATATGGTTGGAGTGAAGAATGCTTTCGGATTTGATTTGAATGCAGGTTGTTCCGGATTCCTTTTTGGCTTGGTTACTGCTACTCAGTATGTAGAAAGTGGTAGATATAAAAAAGTGGTATTTGTCGGATGTGAGAAAATGTCCGTGATCACCGATTATACGGATCGTAAGACTTGTCCGTTGTTTGGTGATGCTGCTGCAGCTGTATTGCTCGAACCGACAGCAGAAGAGCTTGGTGTGATGGATCACATCCTGCGCTCGGATGGTATGGGACGCGACCATTTGTATATGAAAGCCGGTGGATCGCTGAATCCTCCTTCCATAGAAACGGTTACTAACCGTGAACATTTTATTTTTCAGGATGGCCAGTTCGTATTTAAACATGCCGTAACGAAAATGGCCGATACCGCAGCAGAAATTATGGAAAAAAATCACCTGACCGCCGACGATATCGCATGGTTGGTGCCCCATCAGGCAAATCTGCGTATTATCTCTGCTACCGGCGATCGTATGGGACTCGATCCTTCTAAAGTTATGGTGAATATCCAGAAATACGGAAATACCACTTCTGCAACGATTCCATTGTGCCTGTACGAATGGGAAAATCAGTTACACAAGGGAGATAATCTGATTCTCGCAGCGTTCGGTGCGGGATTTACCTGGGGAGCTATCTGGCTGAAATGGGCTTACGATCCCAAGAAGTAAAGTTGGAAAAAGGATATGGAAAACCGGTTTGAATTTTCAAGCCGGTTTTTTTATAGCCAAAGAAGTTTATAAAGTCCATAATTAAAACCTTTTAATGCCGGCAGTTGATCGGACGAAGTGTAGACTTAACTCCTGTACCCCTTGTAACTACAGAAAAAACGAATTTTTAGGGGAGCTAAAAAAAGCCGTGTAAGTCGCTTTTATATTTCAATTACTTGTTATATCTTCGATGTGAATTTATAGTTTATGAATCAGGAACGTTTTGATATTGAATATGAGGGGAACCGGATACTGGAAAATACCAGAATTGACGGTAATTTGAAGACCGATAAGAGTGTATACCTGGATGGTATGATTCAAGGAAATGTACATGCCGGAAAACTGGTGATCATAAACAAAGGGGGGAAGGTCGACGGAGATGTGGATTGCGATGAATTATATATCAACGGCACTATTACAGGTAATGTATGTGTGGCCTGTAAAACTGTTATGGGAGGAGATGCTGTGATCGAAGGTGGCTTGATTACAGATACACTCGAAATAACGCTTGGTGCAACCATCAGGAAAGGATTGAAATTAAAAAAGCGTCGAAATAAATTAAGGTGATTATTATGGGTAAAGAGAATCCTGGAAATGCTGTCAATTTGTTGTGCGAAGGTACGGTTATTGTAGGTGATATAAAAACAAAGAACGATATCCGGATCGACGGAATCATAAAAGGTAAGATCATTACTTCAGGGAGATTAGTGGTTGGTAATACGGCCAAGATTGAAGGCAACATCGATTGCTGCAATGTAGACGTATTGGGGGTTGTACTTGGTGATATACAAGCTTCCGGGACGGTTTCACTGAAATCGTCCGCCAAAGTGATTGGAAATATTGTTTCATCTGTACTCTCGATCGAACCGGGAGTGATATTCAATGGCAATTGCCAAATGACAAAAAAAGAGGGGCGTGAACCGGCTAAAGAATAATTGAATGAATGTTTTAATTTTGATTCCGGCGCGTTATGCATCGACTCGTTTTCCGGGTAAACCTTTGGCTGAGATCGGTGGTAAACCGATGATCCAGCATGTGGTAGAAAAAGCACAGTTGGTTTCACAAGACGCTTTTGTCGCAACGGACGATCAGCGGATATACGACCGGGTTGTAGGGTTCGGAGGAAAAGTAGTGATGACTTCTGCCGACCACAAGAGCGGAACCGACCGTTGTTGCGAAGCCTACCGGCATATTGTGGCTGATTACCGAAAAACTTATGATGTTGTTGTCAACATACAGGGAGACGAACCCTTTATTCAACCCGATCAGGTACGCGCTTTGATCGCTTGTTTTGAAGATCCCCGGATTCAGATCGCTACCTTGGCAAAACAATTCGACACGAATGCGGATATTTTCGATCCCAATAAGGTTAAGGTGGTATGTTCGTCTCTGCAGACCGCTCTTTATTTTTCCCGTTCTGCCATTCCTTATTGCCGGGGAAAAGAGCAAGGAGAATGGAGTGCTGTGATTCCTTTTTACAAACATGTGGGCATGTATGCTTACCGGCCTGAAGTATTACGAGAGATTACAGCTTTGCCTCAGGGAAAACTGGAAAAGGCAGAATCTCTGGAACAATTGCGTTGGCTTGAGAACGGTTATAAGATTGCGGTAAGGTTCACCGATCACGAATCGGTAGGAATCGATACGCCCGAGGATTTGGAGAGAGCGAGAAAGATCAGTGAAACCTCTGATCTCTGGTCTGCGAAATACTGATTAAAAAACTACGTTTCGGATCGAATATTCAGTCAGAACCGAGAGTTCGTTAATCAGCATCGAAGATGCACTGATCGGAAAAACCGAAGGTCTGACACCAATCCGGAACGTAGTTCCGCTAATCTATTTTCTGTCTTTGACAGAAAATCTTAGATGGTCATAATATCCTTTTCCTTTGCGGTCAGGATTTCATCTATCTTTTTGTTATAGCTGTCTGTGATCTTTTGAACTTCATCTTCGGCATCTTTAGCTTCATCTTCGGGCAGACCACTCTTCACCATTTTTTTGAATTCGTCGATAGCATCGCGACGGGCATTCCGGATACTTACCTTGGCGGTTTCACCGACCCCTTTCGATTGTTTCACCAGTTCTTTTCTTCTCTCGGCAGTCAAGGGCGGTACATTGATCCGGACAACTTCTCCGTTATTATCCGGGTTAAATCCCAGATTGGCATTCATAATGGCTTTTTGGATAGGGCCAAGCATATTTTTTTCCCAAGGCTGAACTGCAATTGTACGTGGATCCGGAGCCGTGATATTGGCTACTTGTGACAATGGAGTCGGTGATCCGTAATAATCTACCAGAACATCGTTCAGAATTTTGGGGTTTGCTTTGCCGGCTCTGATTTTCGCCAATTCATTTTCGAGGTGGACCAATGCATTTTGCATTTGTTCTTTGGCCTCGTCCATGTACATTTTTACTTCCTCGTTCATATGCTTACTCTATTAATTTTTACAATTATAAAGCAAAGATAGGAAAAAAATAAGGTGTTTATATACAATATACACTAAATTTCAGCACGGATGCACGGCTCTTTCATTTAAAGTAACCTGAGCCAGGTGACAGGACTCGGGATGCGTAAGGGATTCGCCGGGGATTCGTATCCTCAAATCCATATTAAATCCAGGTTAAATCCACATTAAAACTTAGATAAATAGGTTTTAATCTGGTTTTAATTTGGATTTAATCAGAATTTAACTTAGTTTTATAGTAGCTAATGTATGGAGGAACCATAGGGAAAGTATGGACAATGGAAGGTTAGCCTTTTTCTAATTAAAAATCGGGATATGGGTGTTGCAAAATCAATTATCACGACTTTTTAAATGAAAGAGCTGTGGCACGGATGTCCGTCAACCGAGACTGATAGCATAAATTCCGGAATTTGTTTTACCTTTGTATCTCAAATGGATGAGGTTATGGTCAGAAATGATTTTGAGATAATGGCTCCGGTGGGTTCTTACGAGTCGCTGACGGCGGCTTTGCAGGGAGGGGCGGATTCGGTGTATTTCGGGGTGGAAGGTTTGAATATGCGTGCGCGTTCTTCCGCTAATTTTACGTTGGATGATTTGAAGAATATTGTCCGGATTTGCAGGAAGAAAGGGGTGAAGACTTATCTGACGGTGAATACGGTTATCTATGACGATGAGCTGGAAAAGATGAGGGAGGTCATTGACGCGGCGAAAGAGGCGGAAGTGACGGCAATTATCGCGTCGGATATGGCGGCCATCCGGTATGCCCATCGTGTAGGGGTGGAAGTCCATATCAGTACGCAATGCAATGTCACGAATTATGAGGCGGTGCGTTTTTTTGCCGGATATGCCGATGTGATGGTATTGGCGCGGGAACTGAACATGAATCAGGTGGCGGCCATTCACCGGAAAATCGTTGAGGAGGATTTGCGGGGGCCTAAGGGGGAACCGGTCCGGATTGAGATGTTCGCGCACGGGGCGTTGTGTATGGCTGTGTCGGGGAAGTGCTATCTGAGCCTGCATGAGAAAAACGCTTCGGCCAACCGGGGGGCCTGCTATCAGATTTGCCGGCGGGGCTATACGGTGAAAGACAAGGAAAACGAAGTGGAGCTGGATATAGAAAACCAGTATATCATGTCCCCGAAAGATTTGTGTACCGTCGGTTTCCTCAACAAGATGATTGATGCCGGTGTGCGGGTATTCAAGTTGGAAGGGCGTGCCCGTCCTGCCGAATATGTGCGTACGGTCTGTGAATGTTATAACGAAGCGATAAATGCTTACCTGGACGGAAGCTATTCGGCGGAGAGGATAGAGAAATGGAAAGCGCGGCTGGCCACGGTGTTCAACCGGGGCTTCTGGGACGGTTATTATTTGGGACAACGCTTGGGGGAATGGAGCGAAGTATACGGGTCGAAGGCTACGAAGAAAAAAATTCTGCTTGGAAAGGTGACCAATTATTTCACCAATTTGGGGGTCGGGGAGTTCAAGCTGGAATCGTTCGGCCTTGCGGTGGGGGACGAAATATTGATACAAGGCCCTACCACCGGGACGATTCAGATGAAAGTGCCTGAAATAAGGGTTGATTTGCAGCCTGTGGAAAAGGTGGAAAAGGGAATATTGTTTTCTGTCCGGGTTCCCGAAAAAATCCGGCGCGGCGATAAGCTGTACAAATGGGTGGACACGACTCCGGAATTGATGCAGTGACAATTTTCCAATTTCCGGTTTTCCTTCTATCAATGTCAGAACGTTTCTGATTCATAAACGATAAATTCGGATTAAAGCTGTTTTCATTGGCGGCGGTTCATCCAAGTGTGGTGATATTTAACCTCTTTGTTATTTGAAAAATGAAATTTATCTTTGTAAATCATGAATGTTTGATTCAATGGAGGAACATCAGTTTTTAGAGAGGTTGAACAGGAAACAGGCAGAGGCTTACCGGGTACTTTTTCGTGTTTATCACCGGGCTTTAATCCTTTATGCAATGGGCTATGCGGTGTCGCAGGAGGTGGCAGAGGATGCGGTACAGGAAGTATTCGTGCTACTCTATGAGGGAAAGATGGTTTTCCAGTCGGAGGCGGCTTTACGTTTTTACCTTTATAAGTCGGTTCGTAATAATGTGTTCAATTATTTGAGGCATCAGAAGATAGCATACTCTTATGCGGCGGGGTGTGAGGACCGGGAACCGGAAGATGATGAAACCGAGATAGAATTGAAAGTGCTGAAGGAGGAGGTATATCGCCGGATATTTGCCGTGTTGGAAACCTTGCCGGAGCAATGCCGCCGTATTTTTGAAATGCACCTGAACGGAAAAAACAATGAAGAAATCGCTTCTTTGCTCCATCTTTCCATACATACCGTAAAAACTCAAAAGAAACGTGCAATGCAACAGTTACGGAAACAGGTAGGAAATATCATGCTGTTTTTGTACCTCTTTTGGGCGGGTAGGTGTTTTTATTAAAAATAGAATTGAATGATGAAGAAAGAATTGGATAGGATAGCTGAATTGCTTGCATTATATTGTACCGGTGAGTTATCGGATAAAGAAAAACAGTCTGTCGAGGAATGGCTGCAAGAAGATGAGAGGCATGGCCTGATGTTGCAGGAACTGATGTCTTCTGAAAAATTTTCTGAAAAATGCCGGTCATACGATGCGATTGATTCGAAGCGGTTATTAAACGATTTTGAAAACCGGGTCGGCTTAAAGCGCGACAAGCGGTTGGGCCGGATGGTTTGGGTGGCCGCTGTAACCGTGTTGGTGTTGGGGACCGCTATCGGTTTGTTTTATAACGGATGGCAGAAACCTGCTGATAATCAGTTGGCGCAAGTGGTGCCGCCGGGTAAAGTCCCGGCTGTACTGTTATTTGATGATGGCAAGGAAGTGGCGCTTGTACCCGGAGATTCTGTCACAGTGGATTTGCCGGAGTCAGCCCGGTTGACAGAGCGGCATGACGGTTTGGTGTATTCCGGGACAGCGGGAAAATCCGGTGGGTACAATACCTTGCGGGTGCCCCGTGGAGGAGAATATAAGGTCGTGCTGTCCGATGGCACCTATGTCCATTTGAACGCTTGTTCGGAGTTGCGTTACCCGGTGACTTTCGGGGACAGTAGCCGGGCGGTGTATTTGTCCGGTGAAGCCTGGTTTGAAGTGAAAAAGGATTCAGCGCGTCCTTTTTATGTAAAGACGGAACATATACAGGTACAGGTGTATGGAACCGCGTTTGCCGTGAATACATTGTTCGAGGGGCAGACCACTGTCGCTTTGGTCAGTGGGAGTGTCGGGGTGTCGGCTGATGGGAAAGAGCGGGGGATGCAGCCTTCGCAGTTGGCCCGTTACAACCATTCGGAGCATGTGATGGAAATCGGTGAAGCGGACCTTGCTCCATATACGGCTTGGCGGGAAGGCTTGTTGATATTTGACGAGCAGCCGTTGGGGCAGATATTGGAACGGTTGGCTTTATGGTACGATATCGAGGTGTCTTACGCGAATGAGTCGGTACGGCAGGAAACGTTTACGGGGTATCTGAAACGTTATGACAGTATTGAAGTCATTTTGAAAGCGTTGCAAAAGACTGTTTCGGTTCGCTTCGAACTGAAGGGACGGACATTGAAGGTAAGTTAAAGCTATTTGTGCGAAAAAAATTTTTTTTCTTTAAATTTTGTACCTCTTTTTCTTTTTCGATTGTTTTTACTAAAACAAATAAAAACGCGGAAGATGTTCGAGCATCCCCCGCGTGAATGTTAAAAAGGATTTTCGTTGTTCGAGCAACGGGAATCCGATAGTATTCACATCTAACTACAAAATTATGAATTTTATTTGGAACGTGCCTCCGATACGGAGGTTGAAAACAAGTAATTTTTTATTGGCCATGCGATTATGTATGTATTTGTTGCTGGTGTTTAATCTCAGTCTGAGTGCGGTGGGGGTGGCACAGCAAAAGCAGGTGAAATTGAATTTACAGGATGCTTCGGCTAAGGAATTATTCCGGGAAATACAACGTCAGACCGGCTATTCCTTTGTTTTTAACAACAACCAGTCGCAACAGCTCGGGCAGTTTACGGTGAACACCTCCGGGAAACGGGTGGAGCAGTTATTGCACGAATTGTTGGAGGGCCGTGGATATACTTTTTCATTTGAGGATGATATTATCGTATTGACACCGCGGTCGGCAGATGCTCCTCAGCAGAAAAATGAAACCATACAGCTTGCGGGGCGGGTGACGGACCAGAGCGGACAACCGTTGCCGGGGGTGACGGTTCGTGCGAAGCATGCGGGAATACAGAGTATGCTTGGGACAGTGACCGATGCTGACGGAAGTTGGAAAATGTTGTTGCCCGATGTATATCGTGAGGGGTTGTCATTGGTGTTTACTTTTGTGGGGATGGAGACTCAGGAGGTGAAATATGCCGGCAAGAATGTGATTGATGTCACGATGGTGGACGACGAGAAGGAACTGGAGGAAGTGGTAGTGACCGGATATCAGGTAATCGACAAGCGTGTCCTGACCAGTTCCATCGAAACGATTCAGGCGAATGACCTCGATAAGGTGGGGGCATTGACCGTAGATGAGATGCTGGAAGGCAAGGCTACCGGTCTGATGGTGACTAATGTGAGCGCCACACCGGGGGCGGCTGCCAAGGTACGGGTACGTTCGGGCGGTACGTTTACCGGGTCGCGGGCACCGTTGTGGGTAGTGGACGGCATCATTTACGAGGACCCGGTTCCTTTGAGTGCCGATGATATTAACAGTTTCGACCGGGTCAATCTGATTGGAAACGCATTGACGGGTATCAATCCTCAAGATATAGAGACAATCAATGTGCTGAAGGATGCGTCGGCAACGGCAATCTACGGTACTCGTGCCGCTAACGGGGTGATTGTTGTCACGACCAAGCGGGGAAAGAAAGGAAAGGCTACGGTGAGGTATTCCGGGAGTGTAAGCGTTGTGGACCGTCCCCGTTACAGTGATTTTAATCTGATGGATTCCCGGGAGCGGGTTGATGTATCGCGTGAAATCGCACAGAAGAATCTGGGATACCCGGAGGATATTTTTACTTGGGTAGGATATGAGAAAGTGTTGCGGGATTATAGGTCAGGAACGATTGATTTTGCTGAATTCCAGCGTCAGGTGGGCGAAGTGGAGTCCATGAATACCGATTGGTTCAAGGAACTTTACCGCCCCGCTATCACGACCAGCCATTCGGTGAATCTTTCGGGAGGAACGGACAATATGCGTTATTATTTTTCTCTCGGATACAACAATGATCAGGGGACGGAAAAGGGAGTCGGACTTAACCGGGTGACCGCCCGCAGCAATATCGACATCAATTTGCGGAAGAATCTTTCCGTGTCCGTCGGGATGAGCGGTTCGGTGCAGGAGGCGGAGTACAATCACTCGTCTATCAATCTTTTCGATGAGGCTTATTATAACAGTCGTACGATTCCGTTCCGCAATGCGGACGGCTCATTGTTTTATATGGAGGAGAAATTGCGGGAGCAGAACGGAAAAATCAATACGGTGAAGTATAACATCATGCAGGAGATGCAGAATTCGCAGAAGAACGTAGACAATAAGGATTTTAACATCAACGCACAGATGAACTGGACTGTGGTGAAGGGGGTGAAACTGATGGCTTCGGCTTCTTACCGCAGTACGACGAACTTGCAGGAGGAATGGATTACGGATAAGACGCGTTTTGTGGCGCGGTTGCGCACGTACGACGAGGTGGAGGATATGGTTGCCGATTGGGAAAAGCGTTATTCCACGGTACCTTTCGGTGGATTGTATTCGGGGGGTATGGTTTCGCAGCGGACCTTGCGCGGCCAGGTACAATTGAATCTTGCGAAGGTAATTGCCAATAAACACGTGTTTAACCTGAATTTGGGCTATGAGGCGAATACCAATAAATATAAAGGTTCGTCGGGTTGGACCGCACCCGGCTACAATCACGAGCAGGGACGCAGTTTTGTTCAGTTGCCGAATGTGAGTGTTGTGGCATCGACGGGAGATTTGAGTGAGTATGGCTATGTCAATATGATTAAATGGCTGACGGGACAGGGGGAGTATGATATTTACCCTACGGTGACCGACCGTCTGAGCAATTCCCTGTCGATGTTCGGAATCTTTACTTATTCGTATGATAACCGTTATGTGCTGAATTTCAATGCACGTAGTGACGGTTCGAACCAGTTCGGGCAATATGAGCGGTATAAGTTCAAGCCGACGTGGTCGGTTTCCGCCCGATGGAACATTCACAATGAAAAATTCTGGAATGCCGGAGGCGCGGTAGAGGAGTTAGCCGCCCGTCTGTCCTATGGTTTCCGGGGTAATCCGCCTTCCGGCACCCCTTATATGGTAATCCGTGATTATATCTACAATAGCAATTTCGGTGAGAATGCGGCGCAAATGTCTAATTTCCCCAATGCCGGAGTGACCTGGGAAAAAACTTCCACACTGAATGCCGGATTGAATTATTCGCTGTTCGCCGGACGGCTGAGCGGAGCTTTCGATTTTGCCTATTCCCATGGTACGGACTTGTTGCTGTCCCGTCCGGTGTCTTTGGCCAACGGTCAGGCCACACAGCAGTACAACGGCGGCGAAAAGAAGGATTATAGCTATGAACTTTCGTTGAGCGGTACGATTATCAAGGCAAAGGATTGGGGGTGGCGCGTTTCCGCCAATGCGACGATGACAAAGGAAGAGGTACTGGCCGGTTACGAGGCCGAAAATACGACGCTGAATGTGAGCAATTACCTGAATGGAAGTATTTATCTGACAGGCTTTCCGGTAGACGCATTCTATTCCTATCAGTTCGACGGCCTTGACGGGAAAGGGTTGCCCCGGTTTAAGAATTTGGAGAATACGTCATCGAATTATTTTGAATTGTTGAACGACATCCTGACTTATTCGGGCCGCCGCTCACCGAAAGTGTACGGTGGTTTCAATACGGAAATACGCTATAAGAATCTGACTTTGCGGACTTCTTTCTCATACAAGGCGGGCCACCATACGCGGATGCTGGCACTCTATAACGGACAGCAGAATATGCCGATGCCGCACGAAAACATGAGCAGCGAGTTCAATCGCCGGTGGCGTCAGGCAGGCGATGAGGCCTGGGCGGTGATTCCCGGATTGAGCAATGAGAAGATGCGGATTACGACTACCGGTTCGGGATATTTCAAGGTGGCGAGCAGCAGATTGGTGCCTACGGGAGCGACGGGATATACGCTTTATGACAATAGTGATATACGGGTGGCCCGTGCCGGGCATATCCGCTGGCAGACGCTGAGCCTGAATTACAATTTGCCGGCGCGTTATCTGAAGAAGATGGGAATGAACAGCTTGCTGATTACCGGACAGGTGGCCAATCTGGCGGTGTGGGCTTTCGATAAGAAACTCGACGGACAGGATCCGGAACAGGTGCGGGGTGTGGGCATGCCCTCTTTACCGTCATACTCGCTGAGCCTTAGTTTCGGATTTTAAGGTTTGACCTCATTTATGGAGTATTTAAAATATAAGACACGATGAAGATAAATAGTTATATTACCGGAATATGTTTGGTCCTGCTCACCGGTTGTTCGGGATTTCTCGATGAAGTGGATAAGGACAAACTGATACCCTCGACGACGGAACATTATGCGGCTGTCTTGCTGGAAGAGTTTGCAGAGCAGCAGGCTTTTTTCAGGGGTGTGGATTTTATGAGCGACAATATGGACGAGTATGCCTATGTGTCGGAAGAATCGCGGAAGGATTGGAAACCGATTTACACCTGGCAGATGGAGATTGAGCTGGATGAGAACGGCGAGCGGGTGAATAATAATACGGCCTGGGGGGAGATGTACGAGGATGTGGCAGTGGCGAATTATGTCATTGAGCAAATCGGGGATGCCGTGGGAAGCCGGGAGGAGCGTGATTATATTAAAGGGGAGGCTTATTTTGTCCGCGGGTGGAGTTATCTGATGTTGGCCAATCTTTACGGGGCGCCTTATGTGCCGTTGACCGCGCAAAGCGATTTGGGAGTGATTTTGCGTACGGACAATGAGATTAAGCAGACGTACGAACGGGCTTCTTTGGCGGAGACCTACGCTTTGATTATCAGCGACCTGACGGAAGCCCGCCGTTTGATTGACGGGAGCGGGGGGGTGAAAAGCAAGTTCCATCCGTCGGTGGCCGCCTGCGATTTGCTGTTGTCGCGGGTGTATCTTTATATGCAGGATTGGGAACAGGCCGAGGCTTTTGCTACGGAAGTCATCAAGAATAACAGTCTGTCGCGGATGACAGCGGACGCTCCTTATGCGACGGAGGCACGGAGCGATGTGCTGTATTCCTCGTTGGTGAAAATGGGAAGTGCGGAATCGTCGCTTTATGATAAGGGATGGCGGGTGAATACGGAGCTGATAGACCTTTACGATACGGACGACTTGCGGTTAGCGGCATTTTTTGATAAGATACCGGGAAAAATGGAGCGGGTATACTATCCGAAAAAACGGACTTCGGCTTTTTCTGCTCTCGGGTTTGATTTCTTGCGGGTGGCGGAAGCCTATCTGAACCGTGCGGAAGCGCGTTGCCATTTGGGTGGCGATGCTGCCGGTGATTTGCGGGCGTTGCTCGAAACCCGCTATCGCAACAAGGAGTCCGTGGTGATAACTTCCGGCGATGCATTGCTGGAACAGGTGCTGACAGAGCGCCGCAAGGAGCTGTGTTTTGAGGGATACCACCGTTGGTTTGATTTGAGACGGATGGCGGAGCGGCCGACGATTACGCACGATTTTACGCTGACGGATGCCGACGGGAATATGCTGGGAACACAGCGGTATACATTGTTTCCCGATGATTTGAATTACACTTTGCCGATTCCGCTGAAAGAACGGGATAATAATCCGTTAATCCGCAATAATGAACGGTATGAGAAGATGCCGGAAAATATTTGATGTACTGCTAAAACTGATAACCATGAAAAAATTAATCTATATACTATTATTAGGGATGGCTTCGTTGGCGGGATGTAGTGAGGATAATCCGGTGCCGTCGCTGGCCGATACCCCTTCCCTTACGGAATTTCCCGACATGACAAAGCCTTTGATTGCCGCCTATAAAAACGATTATGATGTGAATATCATTTATCGTTTCAATGATTCGACGGATTTCCGTTTCGCATTGGGGGACAAGGGAAGTGTGACGAATTGGAAAAAGCTTGAAATCAAACAACTATCGGACGCATCGGTGGATTACGGGTTGAAGATGCTTGATTCGTTGGTATTGAAATATTTCAAGGATGAGGTGGAGTTCCGGGGAGAGACATTCCGTCCGGATTTCAAGCGGGAACGGTTCCCGCGTAAGCTGTTTCTTGTAGACAGTCTGGGGGGTGGATATAGCAGTTTGGGACAAACGATTAGCGAATTGAATGATGCCGAGAGTCAGGGATATTTTTCGTTTCTGTGGAACGGTTTCGAACCGATGTTCGGTTTTAACAGCACCTTGCTGGCCACAGCTACCTCGAAAAATATACAGAAGTACCGTAATTCCGCCCTGTACGGTTTTCTGAGCGCCCTGTTTGTGGCGAGGGGCGTGTATGATGAGTTCCCGGCCGCGTTTTTTGAGCCTGTGGCGGATTTGTACGGAACGAGTGTAAATGAGCTTGCCCGGGAAGAAGAGGCCGAGGTATATAAAAACGGTCCCCGTTATTACTATTTGCCGGAATGGTATATGTCGAAAGGCTTTGCCTTGACTAATAATTCTCCCGGTTCGGCTTATGGCGTAGAGACCAAATATACGACAGCACTGGATACGGCCCGTACAATGACCTTTCCGCTCCGGGAGCGTGATTTCCGTAATATGCTGCATGTGATGATTTGTGAGACAAATCAGGAAAATATCCGGAATTATTTTCGGAACGATGTGTTTATCGGCCGTATGCGGATATTGATTGAAGAAATGTATCGCCGGGGTATCGATGTGTTTGCCATTAATCCGGCCGCAGAAGAGTTTTTTAACGATTAATCCGAATGAATATGAAAAATATACTACTATATATCCAGATGGTATTGGCCGTTCTGCTGGCAGCCTGTAATGACGAACCGGAATTTCCCGACCCGGGACTGGATGCAACAAGTAATGTGTGCGATACGGTTCGGCGCGATACAATCGACGTTTATTATCTTGAAATGCGGGTGAAGGCACCGAATGGCGTCAATACGGTACAGATACTCAACGGAATGAATTATAAGGAGTTGGAACGTCTTGACAATTATGCCGGACAGACGGATTTCCTGTTGCGCTATCCGGTGGATTTGAAAGGGTTGCCGGATTATGATACGACGATGAATTATATTGTCAAAGTAATCGACAACAATATGCGTTCGTACAACAAGGGGTTTTCGCTGACGGTGAAGCCTTTTTCGGCTCCTGTCGTGACCGTTTCCGGCGTGCAGGGGACATTGGGGTTGGTGAGTCCGGTGTTTGAGCTGAAAGCCTTTTTTGAAACGGGACTGAACTGTATCCACAGCTATAAAGTGGTTTTTGAAGGGGAGACGATAGACGAGGGAATGTTGGGCGACTCGCTTTCCGAGTATCGTTATTCGCATGTATGCCATCTGGAAATGCAGAAAGGGAAAGAGTATGAATTGACCATCGGGTTGACGGATACGCAAGGGAAGACAGGCGAGAAACAGTTGAAATTAAGCCTGATTGACATGCAGCGTCCGCTGAAGGTGATTATCAATACATATCGCAGTGGAGTGGCCAAACTGAACCGGGAGCTGGAATTTTGTTATAACCGCGAGAATCCGGAACGGCTGGATAGTATCAGCGGGATGATTTTTACGACCAATGGAAACAAGCCTTATGTTTATTGTTTCGATTATACCGACTGGAACATGGTCGAACGGGTAGCCCAATGGAATTATGACGAGAAGGAAGGACGCATTATTGAGGATGCGTGGACGTATACTTATGACGCCGAACACCGGCTGACCGGGGCATTCGGGGATGAGGAATCGAAATACGATTTGGAATGTACAGACTGGTATGCGGATGGACGGGTGAAAAATTTCGGTTTCCGACCTGATTTGCCTGTGACCAGCGAGGTGGCATGGCAGACATTGGCCGATGGTAGCGTGGTGATGGCGGATGTGTGGGTCGGTACATCGGGCAAACGCAGTCTGGGGACAAAGGTGTCGGCTGTGGCGATACCGTCTTATTTGCCCTCTTTGCCGCCATTTTGCGCATTGGGACAGGGACGTCCCATGAGTGAGGAAATCCAGGTATTGTTGCAATGGCAATATGGATTCGAATGGATACATCAGTATGTGGCGTCGAAAGGAAATAACTTTGAAAGCTATTATTCGCTCAATCCGAAATTGGAGTATGTCTATGTGACCAATACCAACGGGCGTCTGGAAAAAATATTGAAACGTACGGTATCGACTGCCGGGAAGCGTACGCCATCGAAAGAGTTTTTGTTTATTTACGAGTAAAGAATCAGATTTTAAATAGTATATCATGAAAATATTATTGACCGTATGGGTGATCCTATTATCTGGGATTACGGGGAAGTTGTCGGCCCAGGGGATCGCCTTTCACCCCGGGAATTTTGAGGAAGTGCAGCGAACGGCGCGTCAGGAGAATAAACTGATATTCATTGATTTTCACACGATATGGTGCGGACCGTGTAAGATGTTGGCAAAGACGGTGTTTCCGTTGCCGGAAGTGGGAAGTTATTTCAATACTCATTTTGTGAATTGCAAATTGGATGCTGAAAAAGAGGGGCGTGAACTGGCGGGGAAATATGGGGTGGATTCTTATCCGACGATGCTATTCCTGAATGCGGAGGGAGAGATAATCAATAAAATCACAGGAGCCGTCGATGCTAAAAAATTACTTGAGGCTGCCGCAAAGGCTGTGGAAACCGCTAATGATCCGGACAATTTAGCGAATCTTCGGAAAAGGTATGAGACAGAAAAGAATGATGAATCGTTTCTGCGTAAGTATATCGCAAAGATGGTAGAATATAAGGAGGCTCCTTATGAGGCGGTGGAGGAATATTTGAAGATACAGACTTCCATGAAGGAAAATTCGTCGCGGATGATGGAGTTCCTGATGGAATATTCCAATTTCCTGTTATTGGGAGGGGAAGCGGAACGTATCTTCAACGCCAATGAAGACACTTATATGGCAATTGCTACGCGCTCTGAAGAAAAACGTCTGGCAGAGATGCGCCAGAAAATGTTACGTCTGACACGGGAGATGGCAATGCGGGATAAAAATGCCGGACAGTATGAATTATTTCTGGACCGTTGGCAAAAATTAGAAGAGAAACCGCGTTATCAGGATTATACGGGGCTTTATTTGGATTTGTTATTGCTGAAAGGGGAACGGAAAGCATATCGCCGTTTGGCAATAAACTATTTGGACAGTATTGTGGATTCCCGTCCGGTGGATGAAATCCGGGAATCCGACAGGAAGCATTACGAAGCGTATTGTAGTACGCATCCGGGAGGGAGTCTGATGCTTGATGCCATGCGTGACGGAAACCGGGATGTGGACGCGAAAATTCAGACCAAAGCGATTCTCAAGGTGGGGATGGAGTTGTTGAAAGATGCCAGGCGTAAGGATTTCAAGTTATTCCCGAAGTGGATTGCACATGGCAAGCTGTTGTTGCCCGAAGACTATCAGATGACCGATTTTGAGTCGACAGTACTCTATCGCCAGAGGAAGAAAACCGAAGCGCTTGCCGCTTTGCGCAAGGCTATGGGAATGGTACGGCCGGGAGGCAGATATTACCTGGCCATGGAAAAGAAACTGAAAAGGATGGAGAATGGTGAAAGTGAAGACGCTAAATAACAAATAATAATGCGAAAGATGAAAAGAATAATATTATCTGTGTGTCTGGTATTTTGGGGATGTATGGTTATCGGACAGGGAATCCATTTTGAACAGGGCACTTTGGCAGAGGCCTTGGAAAAGGCCCGGAAAGAAAACAAGATATTGTTTGCGGATATTTATACCGTTTGGTGCGGGCCTTGCAAATGGATGAGCAACACGGTTTTTCTTGATCCGGAAATCGGGAAATATACGGATGAGCATTTTGTGGCTGTCAAGATTGACGCGGAACGGGGTGAAGGGCCGTCGGTGAAGACCCGTTATGCGGTGGTCGGATTCCCGTGTTACCTCTTTTTGGATTCCGAAGGGAATGTTGTATTCAGGGAAGGGGGCAGTATGTCGGCGGAAAAATTCAGGAATGTGCTGGAAAAAGCCCGGGAATATGCCATTGACCCCAACAGTGTAGGACGTATGGCCGCCCGTTATGCTACGGAGAAAAACGACGAGCGATTTTTGCGTACTTATCTTGATAAATTGAAAGGTTCCGGTTCTGCGGCCTATTACGATGTTGTGGAACAATATTTGCGTATTCAGAAGACAATGCCGGAGAGTAGCGGTGAAATGGTAAATTTCCTTTATGACCATATCCATTGTTTGATTTTCGGAGGAGAGGCAGACCGTATTTTAAAAGCCAATCTTGGTTCGGAAGCCTGGGATTTGTATGTACGCAAAGAGATTCGTGAACAGTTTCAGCGTCTGCCCAAGACGATGGCGCATCAGACTGTGGAGTACGCGATACAGAAACGCGATACGGCTTGGATAGATCTGGCTATGCGGAGAGCGGCCGAAGAAGGAGAGGAAATGCCTGAAGGACAGAGAGAACGGTTGCTGATTTATTTTTACCGGCAGACGGAGCAGGGGGAAGCCTATAAACAATTGGTGGCGCCACAGATTGAGGCCTTTTACAATAGTCTGGATGTAGAGGCATTGAAAGAAGCCCACCAGCGGGTGCTGTTGCAGATTAAAGCGGAGCCGAACCGGCGGATTCGTTCTTATGCGATGATTAACAGTGAAAAATTACGTTATCAAGCTATTGAGTATGGCCGTTATGTCACAACTTCCGAAGAACGGGCTCAGCTTCTGAAATGGGCGGCACGGGCTTATGAACTATTGCCTACGGACTTTCAGAATGTGGCTTTTTATGCCAAGGCACTCTATCTTAACGGGGATACAAAGGAAGCTTTCCGGTTGATGGAAGAAGCTATCCGGTTGGGCGGCGATGAGAAACGCGCTGCCGGTCTGGCGTTGGATTATGAAACGATGAAGGCGGGCAAGAAAGTGGCATTGTAAATTTATATACGGAAGAATATGTACAGGTATTTTTTATTCGTCGTCCTGTTTTGTTTGTCCGCCTGTGCGGGAGTGACGGCACAAGGAATCCGTTTTTGCGCGACATACGAAGAGGCGCGGCAGTTGGCGACGGAACAACGGAAATTGCTTTTTATCGATTTTTATACGTCTTGGTGCGGCCCTTGCAAAATGATGTTGAAGGAGGTATTCCCGCAGCAAGAAGTAGGTGATTATTTTAATGCGCATTTCGTGTGCTGCAAAGTGAATGCCGAGAAGGAGGGGAAAATGCTTGCCCAAAAGTATAAGGTAGGTTCTTATCCCACTTTATTGTATCTGAATGAAACCGGAGAGGTGGTACATAAGACGGTGGGAAGCACCAGTGCCGACGGATTATTGGAAGAAGCCCGTAAAGCTTTGGCATGGAAGGATTCGTCGGGCAATCTGGCGAACCTGAAAAAAGAATATGTTTCGCATCGTAAGGACGAAGATTTTCTAAAACGGTATATCGGACGGTTGGCTGAGTCAAAAGAACCGGTGGAACAGCCTATTGAAGATTATCTGGAAGTACAGACAGCGATGCGGGAGGACAGCGAAGAGATGATGAGGTTTCTGATGAAGCATTCCAAACATCTGGTTTTGGGAGGAAATGCCGATAGGATATTACAGGAAAATATGGCGGTCTATATGGGATTGCTTAACGATATGCAGAAACAGATTTTGAAGAATCTGCCGGAGACCATGGCGGGAAATACACGCAAAATGGCTTTAAAGCAAAAGGATGTGGCACTTTACCGTTTGTTCCTGGATTTTTGTGAGAAGCATTCCGCCCCTTTCCGGGATATTACGCTTAAAGAGGCTCGTATGGAATTGTTGCTGTTGGAAGGCAAGACGGAGGAATACAAGCGGTGTATGACTGTTTATATAGATAGTATCATGAAGTCGCGCAAGGTGAAACAGATACAGCAGGCCGACCGGAAAGCGTTTGAGTCGTATGAACGCCTGATGGAGCAAAAGGGGCAATCGGCTGACCATTCGAAAGAGAAGAGGAAGACCGGGGAAGCAAGGGCCCAGATGAAAAAAATCATCGCTTTGGGGGCTGATTTGCTGCGTGTCGCGGACATTTCGGATGCCCGGGCGTTCGACCGTTGGTTAAAGTACGGAAAGTCTTTGTTGGCGGAAGATTATGCTGTATTGAATTTTGAAGCGAATGTCCTTTATAAATGGGGACGCAAGGAAGAGGCGGTATCCATCAAACGTAAGGCCGGGGAAAGGGTTCCTTCGTATATGAAAGCGTATACGTGGATTGGCGATGAACTGAAAAGTATGGAAGAAAATACCTTTACGGAAGGCAGGGTCATTTTGCCGTAAATTTTAACAGATAACCCGATTATTCTTAAAGTGTAGTTTGTAAATAACCCGATTATTCTTAAAGTATAGTTTGTAAATAACCCGATTATTTTATAAATTTGCATCTGAAAGCAGAGATTAAAATATGAGGGTTATGAAAACTATCCGAAGGGGACAATTGGAACTGTTGCGTAAAGACCTGCAAAGAAAGGAAATCACTTTGCTGGTAGGTCCGCGGCAGGCGGGGAAAACCACATTGATGAGGCAATTGCAGCAGGAGTTGCTCTCCCGTAAGGCTGCGGTGCTTTATTTGAATATGGACATCGAATCCGATGCTGCTTATTTGCAGAGCCAGCAGACACTGTTGAATAAAATCCGGTTGGAATTGGGGGATACGGGCTATGTCTTTATTGACGAGATACAACGGAAAACGGATGCGGGGTTGTACTTCAAAGGTCTGTATGACATGGACTTGCCTTATAAGTTTGTTCTGAGCGGTTCGGGGAGCATCGAATTGAAGGAAAAAATCGGGGAATCCTTGGCGGGCAGGAAATTGATTGTACCGGTGGATACCATCAGTTTTGAGGAATTTACGGACTACCGGACAGGTTATAAATATACGGGGCGATTGGATTTATTTTTGTCATTAGAGAAAGAAAAGGGTGATTTTTTGTTGCAGGAATATCTGGCTTGCGGCGGCTATCCGGCAGTTGTGACGGCTCCGACCATGGAAGACAAGGTGCGGGTGATGGATGAAATCTATTCCGCTTATGTGACGCGGGATATTTCTTCTCTTTTGGGAATGCAGCAGCCTGAATATTACAGCCGGATGTTGCGATTGCTGGCTGCGGGGGCCGGCGGATTGGTCAATGTATCGCGATTGGCGTCGGATACAGGTTTGTCAGTGCCGACCATTCATAAATATTTATGGTATGCGGAGAATACCTTTATATTGAAAGCCGTCCGTCCGTATAGCGGAAACCGGCTCAAGGAAATCGTAAAAGCTCCGGTTTATTATTTTACGGATTTGGGTTTCCGGAACTATATGTTAGGGAGTTTCCAACACAATTCCGGTGTGCGGGATGGTTTCGGTTTTCAGAATTTCATTTTCCGGATACTGAATAAATCTTTGCGCAACAGTGCCGCTACCCTGCATTATTGGCGGACGACGGACGGTGCGGAGGTGGATTTTGTCATCGACAGGACCCAGGAGATTATTCCCGTTGAAGTAAAATACGCCGATTTGAAAACGACCACCCTGTCGCGTTCTTTTCGGAATTTTGTGGAAAAATATCGTCCCCGGCGAGCTTTTGTCGTGAATTTGTCTTACAAGGATGAATTGAAATTGGGTGATACGCTTGTCCGCTTTGTGCCGTATTATCTGTTGGAGAATAGTTTGTTATAGATACAGGGACTATGGACTTTGACTAATTTGTTCTACCTTTGCAACCTGATCTGTTGAAATTAAAACAAGAAAGTATGAGAAAGATTTTTTTGTATCTGTGGATGGTGGTAGGATTGGGTGCTTGTATTCAAAGTGAGCCTTTGAATGCGGAAGCAGATATTACTGCATGTCGGATTTTAAATGCGAAGGGAGAACCGGAAGCAAATATTAAAGGAAATATCATAATCAACAATACTCAGGTACTGGCTCAGGCTAATCCTAAAATCGATTTGACGAATCTGGCTTTACAGGTGACCTTGACAGAAGGAGCGACTATTTCGCCCGATCCGGCCAAAGTGATGGATTATTCACAGACCCGGAAATTTACCGTAACTTCTCAGGATAGGAATTGGCATAAAGAATATTCGGTGATTATCGATACGTTCGAATTACCGTTCCGGTATGATTTTGAGCATTACGAGCTGAATGAGACAGGAAAATATCAGGTGTTTTTTGAGGAAACGCAGGGAGCGGTCCTGTTTAAACAATATATCTGGGCTTCCGGAAATTCCGGTTTTGCCTTGACGGGTGCCGGCCAGAATCCGCAGGAATACCCTACGGTTTCTATCGAGGCCGGGATCGATGGAAGAGCTGTCAAGTTGGAGACGAAGAGTACGGGACAGTTCGGGGAGACAGTCAAAATGCCTATTGCTGCCGGAAACTTATTTTTGGGAAGTTTCGATGTAAACAATGCCGTACAAAAACCGCTGAAAGCCACTTTGTTCGGATTGCCATTCGGGAAAAAACCCTTGGAATTTAAAGGATATTATAAATATACTCCCGGCGCTCAGCCTTTCAAAGCGAAAGATAAAAATGGAAATACCATAATAATTCCCAGCCAGGAAGATGAGGGAGATATCTATGCTGTTTTATATGAATCGGCTGGGCTCGATAATAAGGCATTGGACGGAAATAATGTATTGACCAGCGGGAATATTGTTGCTTTGGCCCGGGTAAACGTGGAAAAGAAAGATGAGTTTTTTGAATTTGATATTCCTTTTAAATATGGAGAACGGGAAACGGTCAGCTGGCCTAAGTTTATTTATCGGGATCCGTCGGATGATGGAACGGGTAAGTATCTGCCTTTCAGCGAAGAAAAAATGAAAAATTACGAGTATAATCTGGCTGTAGTTTTCACTTCCAGCAAATATGGGGCATATTTTGCCGGTTCTGTAGGGAGTACCTTGTGTATCGATAAAGTAGAGATCGTTTGTGAAAAATAAGAATTGAGACAATGAAAACGATAAAGAGTATATACCTGATTGTTTTTTTACTGGTAACAGGAGCTGTTTTTGCTGAAAATAAGAAACCGGGTGCTTTGGTTCGCTCTACCTTGAAAGGATTGGAGTATCGGATTAAAGCAGGTGTCAATATCGGAGGAACTTCTCCATTACCCTTGCCGGCAGAAATCCGGGAAATCAATAGTTACCGGCCGGGTGCTCAGCTTGCTATCGAAGGAAATATCATTAAATGGTTCGACCGGAACCGGAAATGGGGAGGGCTGTTCGGAATCCGCCTCGAGAACAAAGGGATGAAAACCGATGCCAGGGTGAAAAATTATTACATGGTGATGGATTCGTATGATGGGGAAGTGCTGGGACATGTCGAAGGCAATTGGACAGGAAATGTAAAGACGAATGTAAAAAATTCATATATCACTCTGCCTTTTCAGGTTATTTATAAAGTGTCACCCCGTTGGGATTTGAAATTCGGCCCGTATATTTCTATTCTGACTAACGGAGATTTTTCCGGAGTAGCCTATGACGGATATATCCGTGAAGGAGATCCGACCGGTACCAAAGCGAATGTCACGGAAGCAACTTACGATTTTTCGGGCGACTTGCGTAAATTTCAGTGGGGATTGGATGCCGGAGCTGAATGGCGGGCATATAAACATTTGAGTGTTTATGCAGATCTGACCTGGGGATTGAATTCTATTTTTCCCGGTGATTTTGAAAGTATCAGCTTCAAGATGTATAATGTTTATCTGAACTTCGGGTTCGGATATGTCTTCTAGTACCGGATTCCTTTCTTTACCAGATATTGTTTTAACCAGGTCCGTAAAGAAAGGAACCCGATCTTCACTAATTGCGGATAACTTTTTTCCAATTCCTGGCTGACCATCAGAGGCCATTTCCAGTTATTGTAGCTGATTTGTACCAAACCGGTCAAAGCAACGACACCGCAGATTCCCCAATCGGTATAATAGAGAGAAGTCAGGGAAAACAGGGCGATAAAAAAGCCGGAAATCAAGGCAGCTTTCAGGTAAGGAACTTCATTACGGGTAGTAATTAAAGTGGCTGCCATACCATGGTTGGATTCTAAAAATTGTACAAACAACATCAGTAAAAGAGGACCTGGAGGTAAAAGTTGGGTTTTACTATGAAATAGTTCCAAAGCCCAGGGACCTAATAGGACCAGGCATAAGGCTCCGAGGATATATAAAAGGTAGAATACAAAAATACCTTCTCCGAATATTCTGCGGATATCCGGGAGGTTATTGTCGATCCTATCCTTGTAGATTTCAGGAATATGAGTGCCTAAATAAAGTGGGGATACCCCTGACAGAATATTTATAAGATTAACGGTTAGACCATAACTGGCAACTGTTTCCAGAGGTAAAAACATAGATATGAAAAGCAAATTGCCTTTTTGGACAAAATATCCACCCAAACTGCTTAATCCATTTTTTTTGGCATTTACCCATAAAATAGGTAATAATTTTTCTTTTGTTGCTTGGGTATTCCGGAGGATTTTGCGGAGACCGTTTCGGTAGAAAAAATGAATCGCCACCAACCGATTGATAATAATAGATAGAAAGTTGGCTGTGGCTACTGCAATTAAGCCATAGCCTGCAATCAGACCTAAGGCGGCTAAAACGAGATAGGTGGAACGGGTGATAATGATGAGTTGGTTGTTTTCTTTTACAAGGCCTCTGCCCACTAGTAATGCATTATAATAGGAATAATAAAGATTTAAAACGGTGGAAGTGGTGTATATAAACCATGAAATCATAATTTCTTCATTAGCTGCGATGTGGTTTGTTCGATCATCGATATACCAACTACCTGCAGTCAGGAGGAGAAAAATGACCAAAAGCGAAATACCTCCGTAAAAACGTTTCATTACAGAAATCATGTTTTTGAGAAGCGGGTAGTTGGGATGATCCAGATGAGTTTGGCCTTTATCCAGACCTTTGGCCTGAAGTTTTACAGCACCACTGAATACATAGGCGACATTTCGGGTAAAAGTCGGCTGAAAACCGAAGTCGATCATTTGTACCAGACTCGAAATAGTCAGGAAAATGTACCAGACTCCCAATATATCTGCCGGGAGAAGTTTTAATATCACCGGGAGTAAAAGTATTCCTGCTCCGATGTTAAAGAATTGGGCAATGTATCCCCACAAAACATCTTTTTTGGTGATATGAATTTCCATTACTTTTTTTACGGTAAATGGTGAAAATACTTTGTTAGGCCTGATCCGAGGAACACTTCCGATTTTTTCTGATATACCCGATAATACTTCCCAGAAGAGCTAAAATTAATAAAATGGAACTGATTTGTGAGATCAGAGCTCCCTGATAAGCAGATCTTGGATTATACACTAAAGTAATAGTATGTTCCCCTGCCGGAACAGACAGGCCTCGTAAAATATAATCGGTACGGAATAGTTCACCGGGTTGGTCGTCGATGTAAGCTTGCCAGCCTTCGGGATAATATACTTCACTGAATACAGCCAGTTGTTCCTGGGAGGCTTTTGTTTTATAAGTCAGTTTATTAGGAGCGTAGGAAGTCAGTTGAATCGTTGCGGTTGAATCGAACCGGATGTTCTTACCTGCTACAGCCTGGGCAAAATCGCGGCCGATAATAGCTGTCTTTTCAGGATCGATAGCTTTCAGGCTTAAAATTTCTTCATCAGGAGTGTCGACGAGTTGATAATTTTCGACAAACCAGGCATTTCCTGATCTGGCGGTGTTTTCGATCGGTGTGCTGTTGGCTGATAGAATGATATATTTGGTATTTAGCATGTTGATGACAGATAGCTTTTGTAAGCTCGAATCTATATCTGCCCGTGTTTGTCCTCTTTGCAAATCATTGGCTAAAGACTGAATTTCAGGAACCAGATAATAATCGATTATATCCTGATAACGCTGTAGTTTAGCAGCACTATATCCTCCGATTGTTTTATGATAAAAACTGGAATGTGAGTCGTTAAAAGTATTTACGGCCAAATCCAAAACCCGGTAATGGATATCGGTATCTTTCAATATCTCTTTATCGACAGGCCGTAAATTAAAATTGTTAGTAAATTCACGTGGTGTAACGAAATGGTCGTTATTTAGATACCGTTTGTCTACACTCCACATATCTAAGATAATAAGTAGTCCGAGAAGGGTTATGGACGAGGATAATTTTATTTTTTTCATATAACCGGCCCAAATGGTAGCTGCACCTGCCAGAATAAAAAGTAATGAACGGAAGGCATCACTTCGTAGCATACTTTGGCGATCTTCGGGTAGGGCTTGTTGTAGCCAATCCGGGAATTGGCTGTCTGCCGGGGAAGTAAAACTACCGGCAAGGCTTGGAAGAAGAGCGAATAACAAACAAAAACCACCTGTAATCCCCAAGGCTAGTTTCAGTCCTTTAATGACTCTTTTCTTCTCGATTTTATCCGAGAAAATCTGATGAAGACTATAAAATCCCAACAGAGGAATAGTTAACTGCAGGATGGTTAGAATCATAGAAGGTACCCGGAATTTGTTATATAGAGGTACGTAATCGAAAAACAAGCTGGAGAGCCACATAAAATGTTTTCCCCATCCCAATAGTAAGGCTAACAGTGATATCCCGGCGATCCACCATTTGGTTGTGCCTTGGAGAACAACTAAACCCAATACGAACAAAAACACCGAAATCGCTCCCATATACATCGGGCCGGCAGTAAAGGCTTGAGGTCCCCAATAGGTCGGCATTTGTTTGATGACTTGTTCAGCATTCGGAACCCCTCCTTGTTTTAAGATTTCATATGTTTTGGATTTTTTACTGAGTTCACTGGCTGAAGCTCCTCCGTTAAAATTAGGAATAAGCAGATTCGGCGTTTCTTCTATACCGTAACTCCAGGCTGTTGCATATTCTTTATTCAATCCACCCTGGGTCTGATTCCCTTGGGCATGAGCCATTTGTAATTCAGAACCGCCCCGCATCGTGTATTTACTGTATTCCCAGTTGGGCCAAAGTCGGTTGACGTTCGTACCTGCTGCCAATATCGTGGCCAACAACACAAAACAAGATGTTTTGATGAAAGCAGGTAAAGTCTTGTTTTTAATAGCAGAGACCAATTGAGCGATAACATAAGCCAGAATGATCATACCCAGATAAAAAGTGATTTGGGGATGGTTGGCTGCAATTTCAAAAGACAGGGCAAATCCGAAAAGAACCGCCCCTAAAAATGCTTTTTTACGATAAGCATAGACCACTCCGGCTAATACCATCGGCATAAGAGCGATAGCTACCATTTTCGAATTGTGCCCCACTTGCAGGATTTGAAAGTTATAGGCACATAAACCGAAGGCCAAAGCTCCGACAATAGAGAGCCGGACATTGATTCCCATCGCAAGCAACAGCAAAAAGAAACTGACAAAAGTCAAGATCAGATAAGAAGCAGGGCGTGGACCCCAAAATAAATGATTGTAGATAGTTTCAAGATAGTTTCCTTTGTAATGAGCTCCGATCATGGTTGTCGGCATGCCACTGAACATCGAATTGGTCCAGAAAGATTCTTCTCCTGTCTGTTTTTTATAATCGTCTCTTTCTTTTGCAGCTCCCTGGTAAGAGGAAATATCCGCTTGATTGATGATTTTCCCTTCCAAAACAGGTGAAGCATAAATATAAGCGATCAGGATAAATATAATAAGCGCAATGGCGTAAGGCAAACAAGATCTGAAATTGATTTTTGTCATGACTGTACTTTTGAATAATGAACAAACAAAGATAAAGAATTATTTGGTATATGAAATTGCCGGAATGATTTGATTCTTAAATAGTCGTTAGAACCGAAGTAAAAGCCATAAAGCGGTTTTTTGGATTTTCAATTTTCGGGCCATCCGGACCGAAAAGGGGACCTCCCGGACCAATTGCCGTATGGTTGGATTTTTGCGTATGGTAACTAATTGGATAAAAGCCTGATAACAGGATTTTTGATGTATTTCATTTTTCAGGGTACGCCATAAAACATGTAAAGTTGAAAAGAAATAGTCCCATAGGTGTTCATCTCTGAGGTGATGGGTAGTGAGGAAGTGATCCAAGTACATTAAATGGTTGATCACCAGTCCGGTTGAATTGTAGATATAACTGCTTGCCTGGTTTTTTTGGTGAAAAACATGATGATAGAGTATCAGGGGAATACAAGTGATTCGGTTGGCTGCATGAAAGACCTGAATCAAAAAAAGCAGGTCTTCGTATGTAATTTCTCTGTTATCTGAAAACCATATGTTGTGGTTTTCCAAGATTTCTCTTTTGTAGAGGATGTGCCACATATACCCCCAATGGGTAAAAGGTCTCCACTCCTGCTCCTTTTTCCAGTCACCGATGAGGTGGGAGAAGATTTCTTGTTTCAATTGTTCTTGGTTAGGACAGTCAGGGTAATATGGATGAGGAATGATCCGATCCGGATAAATGCTGTCGAAATTGGAGATGGCAATATCGGCCTGATCTTCCCTGGCCTTTTGGTATAATTTTTCGTACATATCCAATTCCCTCCAGTCATCGTGGTCCGAAAAACCGATGTATTCTCCCCGGGCGATTTTAAGTCCTTCATTGCGGCTTAAACCGATATTCAGATTTTGTTCGTTGACTATCAGTCGGATGCGTGGATCTTTTTCGGCATACTCCCGGGCGATCCGGTCGCTACCGTCGGTGGGACAGTCTAGAACCAAAATGATTTCGATATCCTTTAATGTTTGATTAACAAGTGTATCCAGGCATTTTTCCAGGAATTTGCCGGCATTATAAATGGGGACGATGATACTTACTTTGGGTGTCATATACCTGTTTATATAGATTTTGACAAAGGTACGGATAATATTGTGAGTTTAAATACAACAAAGGCATTTGCATTTGAGAGAAAGTTCGGTTATTTTCGCCTATTTTAAAATTATATTTATATGAAAATAATTTACAATATTCCAAATATAATTCGAATGGCTGGTATGGAGCGTATACTGGCAATTAAAGCAAATTATTTGGCCGGATTGACCGGAATGGAAGTTGTGATTATAACCTATGAACAAAAAAATCTACCCTTGGCTTTTGATTTTTCGGATAAAATCCGGTTTTATGATTTGGATATCGATTATGCAGCATGTAGGGGAAAAAATATTTTTTGGAATAAGATACGCAGAATAATTTATACGAAACGCCATCAAAGGCGGTTAGAGGAAATATTATTGAAAGAAAAGCCTGATATTACGATTTCCATGATGACCGGACGAGAGCGGGAATGGTTGTATCGATTGAAAGATGGAAGTAAAAAAATACTGGAATGTCATTTTTCTTATTTTAGTTATCAAAATGTCAAAGGAATAATTAACCGATATAAGATTAAAAGATTTTTAAACAAGATAAAATACTATGATCGTCTGGTGGTTTTGACGGAAGAAGACCGAAAAGATTGGGGAAGAAAGGATAATATCGTGGTTATACCGAATGCATTGACTTTTTATCCTAAGGAATCTGCCGATTTGTCTATTCCCAGAGTTATTGCAGTGGGACGTCTGTCAGCACAAAAAGGATTTGATCGTTTAATCGCTATTTGGGCTGAAATAGAACCTTATTTTCCGGATTGGAAATTAACTATTATCGGCTCCGGGGAATTACAAGATACTTTGGAACGGCAAATCGGGTTATTGAAGTTAAAATCGGTAGAAATATGTCCACCACGGGCAGAAATCATTCGGGAATATTTAGGTAGTTCGGTTTATGTGTTGACATCCCGGCATGAAGGTTTTCCTATGGTATTACATGAAGCGATGGCATGTGGATTACCTGTAGTGGCTTATACCTGTAAATGCGGTCCCCGGGATATTATTCAGGACCGGCAGGATGGTTTCTTGATAGAGGAAGGCGATGAGAACGAATTTGTAAAGCGATTGAGCCAGTTAATGGCAGATTCTTCACTGAGGCAGAAAGTGGGAAATGAAGCCCGCCGGAATATTATTCGTTTTGCTTTGCCATCGGTTATGAAGAAATGGGAAAATTTATTTATAACTTTAGCCTCTCAAGATGAGTGATATGATTTCAATTATTATACCTGCATATAATGCTGCTGATTATCTGGCGCAGACAATCGAAAGTGTTTTGAATCAAACCTATTCTGATTTTGAATTGATCTTGATCGATGACGGAAGTACGGATCGTACACGTGAGATTATTAAAGATTACCAATGCAAAGATGCGCGAATAAAGTATTTTTATAAAGAGAATGGAGGAGTATCTTCGGCCCGGAATCTAGGACTTCAAAAGGCTACCGGTGATTTCGTGTCTTTTTTGGATAGTGACGATCTTTGGGATAGACGTTTTCTCGAGTCGATGTATCATAAATTAGTGGCTGGAGGGGAATTAGCCTGTTTTTGTGGTTATATTGAAAAAAGAGGGGATACCATCACGAGGTATCCCGGCCATTTTGGAGCGGTAGACGTATTGAAGGAGAAGTTGAGGGTCGGTTCGTTTCGGGTTTCTACAGACTGTTGGCTCATCGATCGTAAATTTCTTTCCGCTGAGCATATTACTTTTACAGAAGGATGTCACTACATGGAAGATTTAGAGTTCTTTGTCAAATTATTATTTAGAGCTACTAATCAACGGATTACTTATGTTCCGGAATATTTGTCTTATTATGTTTTGAGAAAAAACTCTTTATCTTATCAAGACCTGATGGTTTTGCCTTTATCTGTTATGAATCAGATTCTCGATGTATTGAAACGAATATATAATTGGATAGAGATTCAGCATGCTGAGTCGGAGTATTACCTGGAGTGTTTGAAAATATCAATAAGAGAACGGTATATTAAATTCTTATGGGATGTATTGTTGCTTGGGAATGCTGAGGATTTCAAAACGTTGTTAAGCTGGTATTATAGAGATAAGGAAAAGTATATCTCCATGAAATTATCCTTACCTTTTAAATATAAAATATGGTCATGGGCTGTCTTTCCGGTCTGTTGCCGTTATGTAGCCCTCTTCGTTCTACGTCCATATATACAATACAAAAGAAAGGTTAAGATGCAAAAGTTAAAAGCCTGAATAGCCTGTTAATCATTCAATATCTGACTGATAAATCGGGGATAATTTTTTCCCGCGTTAAATTTTTCTTCCCATAACCGGCGAGGATGGAAACGGTCTTTATGTTCATATACCCGGACAATCTGGTCGGCCAATTCCTGAGCGGAAAAGTGAGGATCAAGTAATACTCCTGATTCGGAAGTCACGATTTCGTTCGTTCCTCCTACATTAGTCGCTATAACAGGGATATTGAATGAAATGGCTTCCATAATACTGACGGGAAGACCTTCACTGGCACTGACATTGACAAATATATCTACTGGATGGTGAAGATAATGTCCGATCACTTCCCGATTTGTAATAGCTCCTGTCAGGTGTACGGTCAGATTGGCTGGTAGTTGTTGGAGCTGTTGTTGTAAAGCATTGAATCCTTTTCCTCCTCCGATGTGTGTCCATTGAATAGGACGGTCAGGAATCAAAAGTAAGGATTTTAGGATCAAAGAAACCCGTTTTACCGGGACAACATTAGAACAACTGAGGATATGAATAACTCCATCCTCGTTTTTTATTTTGGAAATCCCATGGTCTTTAGTACCTAAATAACTGCAATAGGCACTGAATTTATATTGTCCAAAATTCTTTTTCGCATATTCCAAACCTTGTTTGGAGATGAAAACAGCCTTATTCAGGCTTTCGAATACTTCCTTTCTGAAAGGGATATATTGATGTGGACGTAAATCCGCATATAAATCAGTTCTGTGAAAACGGACTATTTTTTTGTCTTTATTGTGGATGAAAGGCAGGATGTAGGCCATACCGATGCCCCAATAAAAATAGACAGTACTTTCCGTGGACTGCCGGTTTAGCCGTTTGAAGTTTTTATCGGCAAGGATACACCGGCAGGTAATGGCGGTAGCGATATACTTTTTGAATTTATACAGAGAAGTATAGGCTTTTTCCGATATCAATTTTTTGAAAAAATAAAAGAGTGGACTGAAACAAAATAATCCTTTGAATACAAGTTCCCCCGAACTTCGGAATATCGGAGGGAAAACGATACAATTTGCAGGTAGAGAACGTTGCTCCTGGGTGGAACTGGTTTTGGGCAGAATGTAAATCCGGTCGAATTCCCGTGATAAATATTCGATTTCATTTTCTATAAAGCTTTCTCCTTTTCCGTATGGAAAACTTTCAGTGAAAAAAATGAGTTGTTTCATTCCGGGCATAGGGATTAGAATTTATAAAATCTGTTCCAGAATACCGGTGATATACCTGGCTGCCTTACCGTCTCCGTAAGGGTTTACGGCTTGGCTCATGCGGGTGTATTCCTCAGGATTGTCCAACAGAGAAGAGGCTAGCCGGATAATCTCTTCGGAACGGGTTCCTGTGAGTTTGGCTGTACCTGCTTCCAAGGCTTCAGGGCGTTCTGTCGTTTCACGCATAACGAGTACCGGTTTTCCTAAACCGGGAGCTTCTTCCTGTATACCTCCACTATCGGTCAATAAAAAATAAGCGATTCCCATCAGGAAGACAAAGGGCAGATATTCTAAAGGGGGAATCAGGTAAATATTGGGGGTGGAATGAGAATTACCCAGTATTTCAGTCACCGGCTGGCGTACATTCGGGTTCAAATGCACAGGGTAGACGAAATCTACTTCAGGATATTGGCTGGCCAGCTGTTTGATCGCTTGACAGATATGCATGAAACCCTCACCGAAGTTTTCACGTCTGTGCCCTGTAATGAGTACTAATCTTCTTTTTTGTTGTTTCCAGTTTTCTAATTTTTCTGATGGAATCTCCAGCTTGTTGAATTGTTCCCTTAAACTTTCCTGTGTGGTTTTGTCCTGTTCTATTTTTCGGTTAATCCACAATAGGGCATCGATAACCGTATTGCCGGTGACAAAGATGTGATCGGGCCGACAGTTTTCTGCCAATAGATTTGCCCGGGCTTTCTGTGTCGGGGCAAAATGCCAGTCGGCAATCCGGCCGGTGATCTGCCGGTTCATTTCTTCCGGCCAGGGATTATAAGGCTGATGTGTCCGAAGGCCCGCTTCGATGTGGCCGACAGGAATCTGTTGATAAAAAGCAGCCAGAGCGGCAGCCATAGAGGTTGTCGTATCTCCGTGTACTAATACCAGATCCGGCTTGGACTGCTGCAATATATCCCGTAAATTTATAAGAATTCTACTCGTAATATCATATAAATCCTGGCCCGGTTGCATGATATTCAAATCGTAATCAGGACATATATCGAAAAGTTTTAAAACCTGATCTAACATTTCCCGGTGTTGCCCTGTTACACAGATTTCGATTCCGAGCGAACGGCTTTGCCCGGTTTCTTTGATTAATGGCGCCATCTTTATCGCTTCAGGACGCGTTCCGAAAATGAATAAGATTTTTTTCATCCAATTTATTTTTTGAATATTCCACAGAAATCAAGGATAAGCTTACTGTTGTCATAAGGAAGTGTTTTAAACTCTTTATGAGCAACCAGAAAAGCGATAATATCGGCCTGTCGGTAAGCGTATCCGGTTTCCGACAATTGAAATTGTGGGTGTTGCGAAATATTAGGTTCGACAATCAGACAGGCTTCGGGAAATTCAGACACTATTTTTTCTGCGATATATTTTGCCGGACTTTCCCGTAAATCATCGATATCTGCCTTGAAAGCAAGTCCCATCAAAGCTACTTTCGGCTTTCTTTTATTTTCAAGCTGGTAAGTAAGAATCGTATTTTTAATTTTTTCTGCACACCAGAATGCTTTGTAATTATTAATTTCCCGGGCTTTTCCGATCAATTGCGACTCTAAAGGAAAATCGGAGGTGATGAAATAAGGATCGACTGCAATACAGTGACCACCTACTCCGGCGCCGGGTTGAAGAATATTGACACGAGGATGTTTGTTGGCCAGTTGGATCAATTCCCATACATTAATCCCTGCTTTGTCGCATATAATAGAGAGCTCGTTTGCAAAAGCAATCTGTACATCCCGGGAGGAATTTTCCACTAACTTACACATTTCTGCTGTAGGGGAATTAGTGGAATGTAAGGAGCCGCTGACAAAATGGGAATAGAACGCTATAGCCTCGCGGGTCGATTCCGGCGTATAACCACCGATGACCCGGTCATTGTATTTGAGTTCGTACAGAGCGTTGCCGGGCAGAATGCGTTCCGGACAATAGGCGATAAAGATCTGATCTTCTAACTCCGGACGTTCACTGAAAATCAGTTGTGCCATTTTTTGAGTGGTACCGACGGGAGAGGTCGATTCGAGAATATATAGGTCTCCTTTCTTTAAGTAGGGGATAATCTGACGTGTTGCGGCAGTGACATAGGATATGTCAGGCTGATGATGTTCATTGAACGGGGTCGGAACTACGATCAGAAACACATCACTCGGACTGGGAGTGAGAGAAGCTTTTAAACGGCCGTTCCGGATATTTTTCTCTACAATTTCCTGTAAACCTGGCTCCTGATTGCTGATGTCACAGTTATTGATATTATTGACCACATTTTCATTGATATCGACTCCGGTCACTTGTAGGCCTGCATCGGCGACGAGTGCTGCTGTCGGGAGACCGATATATCCTAGACCCATAAACAATACTGACTTCTGCATAATTTCTATTTTTGTTCGATTACTCTATTGATGAAAAATATGTTCAGGATGGCTTATTTACTAACGTATTGAAAATATCACATAATTGTCCGGTTTCATTTTTTCGTTCGAATTGCTCGGTTTGAAAGCTCAAGCCAGGTAAAACACCTGAGGAAAGACGTGACAATAAAGTGAAAATTTCTTCTTCATTGTGGTGAGCGATACAAAACCCGGAATTCGTGGTTTTGATAATTTCACCGGCTTCTCCTGTGGGATCCCCTAAGCAAAGAATCGGTTTACGGGTTCCTAAATATTCAAAAATTTTACCGGGGACAATACCTTTGCCATTAGCGACCTGATTGATCACTAATAACAAAAGATCGGATTGTTGCAATTCTGCAATAGAAGCAATATGAGGCATATAAGGTTTGAGCATCACTTTGTTGCCCAGGTTCAGCCGCTGTATTTCCTGTTTCAATTCCGGGCATGTATTCCCGATAAATTGTAATTTTATATTGGAATGTTCTAAGCGGCTGAGAGCACGTAATAAAGCATGGGGTATTCTGTCCTCGGATAGTTCCCCCGTGTAAGTGATCAGGAAATCCTCTGTGTTCCTGGACTTTGGCTTTGGGAAATCACTCGGATCATAACCGTTATAGATGACTTCGATTTTCCGGTCGACATGTGTTTTGATACATGTCGCGTAGTCGTTGGCCGCAGCAACAAGTCGGTCGGCAGAACGGAAAACCGATTTTTCAAAATGACTGTCGATTTTTCTTGTCAACCAGGTACGTTTGTAAGATTGATAATGAACCAATTCAGACCAGGGATCCCTGAAATCTGCAACCCATTTAATCTTATTCTGTTTAGCTATTTTTTGTGCTATAAGCTGTAAACTGTGTGGAGGAGAAGAAGAATAAATCAAATCGATGTGCTCTTGTTCGATGATTTTTTTTGCTGCTTTAACTGCATAGGCATACCATCCGATCCGGGCATCGGGAATGAATAAATTCAGGCGTATCCATTTGGCTAAACGTTCGACGAAAGTTGTATCCTTTTGGCCGAAAACATTGGCATTATTATGTGTATTTCCTTTTTTACCGGTTAACATCCGGTAAAGTTGGAAGGGTTGGAAAGCTTTTGTTTTATATACCTGTATGTTATCCGGAATTTCTTGGATCAGTGAAGGATCGATAGCCGGATATTCCCCGTTTTCAACAGTTAATATAACAGGTTCCCAACCGAAAAACCTCATGTATTTTACGAATTTCAGAGTCCTCTGTATAGCCGGTCCTCCAGCTGGTGGCCAATAATAAGTAACAATTAAAACTTTTTTCAATTCAGACATTGGGTCGATTCTATATTGACGTAGCAAAGTTAAAATAATAATAATACATATCATATTTCTTTGTCTTTACAATCCTGATTTTCCAAATGAAAAAATATTCTTTACCTTTGGAAAAATTAGGAATTGGATTTATGCCTTATTTGTCATTGATCGTACCCGTATATAATCGTCCGCAAGAGGTTCAGGAATTGTTGGAAAGTCTGGCGGCTCAGGATAACCGTGATTTTGAAGTCATTATTGTCGAAGATGGTTCGACAGTACGTTGTGACCGGATCGTGGAGCAGTATAAGTCTGCTATCGATATCAAGTATTTTTTTAAAGAAAATAGCGGACCTGGCCTGAGCCGGAATTATGGTGCCGAAAGAGCCGAAGGGAAATATGTGGTCTTTCTCGATTCGGATTGTATTATTCCCCGGCAATATACTCAGGTGGTACGGCAAGCTTGCCAGGAGGCCGGTGTAGATGCTTTCGGAGGGCCCGACCGGGCACACGATTCTTTTACGAATATACAGAAAGCCATTAATTATTCGATGACCTCCTTTTTTACTACGGGAGGTATACGGGGACAAAAACAGTCGATGGAAAAATTTCATCCCCGGAGTTTTAACATGGGTTTTTCCCAGGAGGTGCTGAAAGCTACCGGGGGATTCTCCGGTCTGCGTTTTGGGGAGGATATCGATATGAGTATCCGCATCATGGCTGCCGGATTTAAAACCTGTCTGTTGCCCGAGGCCTATGTTTTTCATAAACGCCGCACCTCTTTCCGAAAGTTTTTCAAGCAGGTGTATAATTCGGGTATGGCCCGGATCAATCTGTACCTTTTACACCCCCATTCTTTGAAATTGGTGCATTTCCTGCCGGCTTGTTTTGTTATCGGTTGTTTGTTGTGCTTGTTGGGAGGGATATTTTTTTCTTGGTATTGCCTGCTTCCTTTGCTCTTATTAATATTTGTCTTTTTTATCGATTCTTGGCGGTTGAATAAAAGGATAAAGGTCGCGTTTTTGTCGATTGTGGCTGCTTTTATTCAGTTATTTGCCTATGGAATAGGTTTCATTCATGCCGTTTTTGCAGCTTTGATATTGAAAAGACCGGTGAAAGGCATGTTCGTGCGGAATTTCTATAAATAAAAGAGTAAACTTTTAGTTACGTTCGTTTGGAACAAATGTTGCAGACATATCCGATGGCATCATAAAAGAATTGAAATCCATCATCTCTGTTTTACATGAAAATTCGGTTATTTTATGAAAGACTTTACTGCTTAATTACAAATTATCATGGAAAAGGAATATCGCCACAACAATAAAGTCGCAATCTATCGTTCTGCTGATGGAGAAACACAATTGAGCGTTGAGATAGACAAAGACACGGTATGGTTAAATGCCAACCAAATGGCAGAATTGTTTGGAAGGGATTCAAAAACCATCCGTAAACACATCAATAATGCAATTCGTGAAGAACTGGCAGGAGAAGTGGTTGTCGCAAAATTTGCGACAACCACTCAACATGGTGCAATGGAAGCTAAAAGTCAGACTCATGATGTGAATTTCTACAACCTGGATGTAATTATATCAGTCGGCTATCGCGTAAAGTCCAAAAATGGAGTCGATTTTCGCCGTTGGGCAAATAAGGTGTTAAAAGAATATTTGGTGAAAGGTTATGCCGTAAACAAATCCATATCAGAGCGACACTATACCGAATTAAAACAACTGGTTGCCGTATTAAGCAGAACAATTAGGGCACAAGAAACATTATCGTCAGAGGATGCTGTCAATCTGGTTGAAGTGATTTCTGATTATACATACGCCCTTGACACATTGGACAAATATGATTATCAAGAGTTATCTATAGAGCGAACCACAAATGAAGAAAAATTCCATGCTACTTACGAAGGAGCCATGCAAGCCATTAACGAACTGAAGAACAAGTTTGGCGGCAGCAAATGGTTTGCCAATGAAAAAGACGATTCCTTCAAAAGCAGTGTTGGGCAGATTTACCAGACCTTCGATGGTGTGGAACTCTATCCTTCCGTAGAGGAAAAAGCTGCTATGCTGTTATATCTTGTGGTGAAGAATCACTCCTTCAGTGATGGAAACAAGCGAATTGCAGCAATGCTCTTCCTTTGGTTTTTAGACAGAAACGGCATACTCTATTCACCTAATGGCGGAAAACGCATTGCTGACAACACACTTGTCGCATTAACTTTGATGATAGCAGAGAGCCGTACCGAGGAAAAAGATGTAATGGTGAAAGTGGTTGTAAACTTGATAAACAAAGATAATCAATAAATTAACGGCTATGCAGAATTTTGCAGCAATAGACTTTGAAACTGCCAACAACGAGCGTTCATCTGTTTGTTCGATAGGCATCGTGATAGTACGTGGTGAAGAGATTGTAGATACATTTTACTCTCTCATCAAGCCAGAACCAGAATACTATAATTATTGGTGCAGTCAGGTACATGGCTTGTGCAGCAATGATACAACTGATGCCCCAATATTTCCCGAAGTCTGGAAACAAATAGAGCCTCTGATTAAGGGACTGCCATTGGTAGCGCATAACAAGCCCTTTGATGAAAGTTGCCTAAAAGCAGTCTTTCGTGTCTATCAAATGGACTATCCCGATTATGAGTTCTATGATACGCTTTGTGCTTCTCGGCAAGCCTTCCCTGAGTTGGAGAACCATCAACTGCACACCGTAGCCGCTACCTGCGGCTATCAGTTGGAAAATCATCACCACGCATTGGCGGATGCAGAAGCCTGTGCTTGGATAGCAAGAGAAATATTATAAAAAAATAATATAAATATATGAGTAGTCAAACGGCGAGACAAAGGTAGAACTCATAACAAGCAGCAAGCATCTGCTCTCAATGAGTAGGGACAAGTGGAGCGACAAACAGAAGGAACGTGCCGCGTTGCTATTTGAACTGTGCCCTAAAATCAAGGAGGCCTATGACCTGACGGACTCACTGCGGTCCGTGTTCCGCTCTAAAGTGACGAAGGAGGTGGCCAGCGATAAACTTCACTGTTGGTACAAGAAGGTTGCAGAGTGCACTCTAAGAGAGCTTAAGTCTGCAAGAGATTTGATTATGTATAGAGAGGAGCACATCTTGAATTACTTCGACAATCGCTCTACTAATGCAGCGGCGGAATCACTCAATTCCAAACTCAAGCGTTTTAGAGCACAATTGCATGGAGTGTCGGACTATAAGTTCTTCATAAGGCTCTAAATACAATTCTCCGTTTTCCAAATTTACGGAAATGAATAAGGAAAAATATCGCTATTTGTATCGTTGCATCTGACAAAATGTTATATTTATTAAATTTTATACATTGTTTTTAATGTATTGTATGTTTGGGACTTGTGTATAAAATATCTGGTATTTGGTATTTCTGCTTCAAGGGAAGTCTAAAAATTTTCTTAAATAACTATTGTATTATAAAAAATATTCTTTAATATTGTACCGGAGCAATTCCTGAAAAAACGGAGCAAAAATATCTGACCAATAAAAACGTTCGTTTTTATTGGAAAAAAGAGTAAACTTTAATTCTATCTTTTTCAACTCTCCGTTCTCCGTTTTCCGTTCTCCGCTTCTCCAAATTTATCGAACGTTTAAATTGGTTGACTTGGATTTTAGGAGGAAAAACAAGCAGATATAAGTAGTAGTTTGACGATTGTCTCTATTTGAAAAGATTGATTTTACTTCTGTCAGGGGAGGGGAATCGCAGTATTTTATTAAAACTTATATTTATGAGAAACAAACTTTATTTACTGCTTGTCTTGCTTGTCGGTATCGTACAGGTGGGAATGGCACAGGAGAAGACCATTACGGGTGTTGTCACCGATGCGGACGACGGTTCGCCGTTACCCGGGGTATCTGTCGTAATTAAGGGTACCCACCTGGGAACGGCTACGGATGCGATGGGAAAATATTCCATTCGGATAGATGGAAAGGCTGTTTTGGTGTTTACCTTTATCGGTATGCAGACACAGGAGATACCGGTAAACAACCGTTCTGTGGTCAATGTCAACATGCGTTTGGCATCGATCGGTATTGACGAAGTGGTTGTGACGGGTTACGGGACGACAACCAAAGGGTCGTTTACCGGTTCGGCTGCGGTTTTGGGAGCTGACAATATTTCAAAAAAAACCGATGCAAATCCTGTAAAGGCACTTGAGGGTGCCGTTTCCGGAGTCCAGCTCAATACGGCATCCGGACAGCCGGGTGCGCCATCGACCATTTTTATCCGCGGGCGCAATTCCTATAATTCCGGTACGCAACCTTTGTATGTGATTGATGGTATACCTATCGAGAGCAGTACTATGGGTATGCGCTCGCGCGAAGGTGCGTCGGTGTCTCCGTTGGCTACACTGAATTCCGCAGACATCGTGAGTATAACCGTACTGAAGGATGCCACGGCGACTTCCATTTATGGAGCCAGGGCGGCAAACGGTGTGATTGTCATCACTACGAAGCAAGGTGTGCGCGGTAAATTGAAAGTCAATCTGACGGCTAAGTTCGGTTTGGAAATGATGCCCAATTATACAAGCCGCTACCGCCTGCTGAACCAGGAGCAATATGAAAATCTGATGGTAGACGGCTTGTTGGCTGCTTATCCGGACGATTATGAGAACAAAGATGCTGCTTTAGCTGATTTGTATGACACGTTCGGTTTGAAGCCGGGTGAGGGGGCCAATACGGACTGGATGGACGAGGTTACCCGCGTTGGCAAGATCCAGGACTATAATCTAGACATTTCTTCCGGTGGCGTTTCGGAAAACGCTGCGAAGTACTTCCTTTCGTTCAACTACTTTAAGAATGAGGCTATCATTATCGGCAAGGACCTGGAACGTTTTTCCGGACGTTTCAATCTTGAACAGGAGCCGGGCAAGGTGGTGAAGTACGGTTTGAACAGTTCGTTCTCTTATTCGATCATGAACATGGGCGCGGGCGGAGGTTATTTCAGCGATCCGATTACGACGGCCTACGGTAAGATGAATCCGCTTATTGCTGTCAGGAACAAATTGGGGGAATGGAATTTTGAAAATACTCAATATAATCCTGTGGCCCAACGTAGTAAGGACGGTGACCGTAGCGAAGCGAAGACTTACCGCGCCATTCTTTCGCCTTATGTGACTATCCGCTTTTCTCCTGCCTGGTCGTTTACGTCACGGGGAGGCTTGGATTTATATTCGATAAAAGAATTCGGCTATTGGTCTTTCCTGCAGCCACAAGGCAAGGGTATGCGGGGTATGGGCGAACAGGGAACCACTACACGTACGCTGCTTAGCATCACAAATACCCTTAGCTGGGTCAAGGCGTTCGATGACCACCACGTGAATATGATGGTGGGGCAGGAAGCGCAGCATACCCGCGAAAATTCCTCCTATCTGGCAGGAAGCAATTATCCGGTGGAATATCTCAGCCAAATCGAGTTGGCGGCAAAGCCTTCGAGTGCGTCCACTTCTTTGGATAATGTGGCTCTTGCGTCCTTCTTCTTTAACGGGCAGTATGATTATGCCAACAAATATTATTTGTCGGCAAGCGTCCGTACCGACGGATCCTCCCGTTTCGGTTCCAACAACCGCTGGGCGACTTTCTATTCCGTGGGTGCACGCTATCGCCTGACGGGAGAAAGTTTTATGCAGTTGGCAAGCAATTGGCTGGACGAACTGACGTTGCGGGTAAGCTACGGTACTTCCGGAAACCAGGATGTGGGCGGTTCGTGGTATGCGTCACGCGGGCTTTACGGATTCGGGTATAACTATAACAGCCAGCCGGGAAGCTACCGTCAACAAGCAGGCAATCCCGACCTGAAATGGGAGCAGACCGCCAAGTTCAATGTCGGTGTGGATCTCGCATTGTGGGAGCGTAGGGTGAATGTAGAGTTTGACTATTACCGTCACCTGACTAAAGATATGGTGTTCGATGTTCCTCTGTCGTTTACGAGCGGAATGTCGTCCATTCCCACCAATGTAGGGGAATTGGAGAACAAGGGTTTTGAATTTTCTGTTGGTGTCACGCCGGTGCGTACCGATAAGGTGGATTGGACATTGACTTTCGTGGGAAGCGCGAATAAGAATGAAATTAAGAAACTGAGTACCGACTTGCCGATCGAGGGGAGTATTACAATAGTGGAACCGGGACGTGACATTTATACCTGGAAGATGAAAGAATGGGCAGGGGTCGATCCTGATACGGGCAGTCCGATGTGGTGGATTGTGAACCGGGACAAAAACGGAAAGGAGATCTCTCGCGAGAAGACCACCAATTACAATAAGGCTACCAAGGAATATGTCGGTAAGGCGTCGCCAAAATTCCAGGGCGGTTTAACCTCTTCGTTGAATCTTTACGGTTTTGACTTTTCTTTCCAGTTGAATTATTCGCTTGGCAGCAAGATATTCGGTAACAACCTCGTTTATGATGAGCAGACCGGTGCGGCCGGAGTGCAGAACACGACGCGCTATGTGTATGAAAACCGTTGGCAGAAGCCCGGTGATGAGGCATTGGTGCCACGTTTCGTATTTGGTGACAAATCCGGTGCAAGATCCGCCTCTACCCGTTTTCTGATGAAAGGCGATTATCTGAAAATCCGCAATATTACCCTCGGCTATACCTTGCCGAAGGATCTGGTGCAACGTATCCACCTGAACAATGTCCGTATCTATGTAAGTTCCGACAACTTGCATACGTTCGTGGCAAAGGATTTCCGCGGTTTTGATCCGTCCGGTATAGCACCCAACGGCGTTCAGTGGTGGAATTACCCTACGCCGCGCAATGTGATGTTTGGGCTGAATATTGGTTTTTAAAGTTAAACATTTAAATCGAATGTATTATGAAAAGAATATATAGTTTGATTGTGGCAGGGGGGCTGTTGGCGGCAGGTTGTGATTCGTATTTTAACGAGGACCTGTACCAGAATATCCCGCAAGAGAATGCCTATGCTACCGTTTCCGATGTGGAGAATGCCCTCAACGGAGTTTATTACGCTTTCGGCAGCTACCGCTTCATGGGCCGCAATGCGGTGGCGATTGGCGATATGTCTGCCGATATGGCGGTGGCAGATGCGAAATCAGGGCATTTCGTGACTCTCAACACTTACACGTTTTCCGAAACAGAAGCGGTTTTGGAGGATGTATGGCAATACGGCTACAGGGTGATAGATCTGGCTACCCGTAGCATCAACGGGACAAAAGCGTTGCTAGCTGCCGGCGGATTGGGAGAGGCGGACGTGGCGACTCTCAATAAGGCGATGGCGCAGTGTTATGCCTTGCGTGCATTTTCGGCTTTCCAACTGGTGAATATTTTTGGGCTTCCTTACGGAACGGACAATAATGAACATGGCGGTCTGGTTATCGTGGAGGAGAAGCCGATAGAGTTGCGTGCCGAGGTGTCGCGCAGTTCCGTGAAAGCCACGTACGAGTGGATTTTGCGTGATGTTGAAAAAGCGGTGAATACGCCGAATGTGGTGGGCAGTGATGTGCAGAAATATTTTAATGGCGCAGCAGTCAAGGCATTAGAGGCAAGGGTGAACCTGTACATGGGCAAATACGGAAAAGCGAAAGAGGCTGCAGCCGAGGCGTTGAAGTTGCGGAATGCTGCTCCGGTGGAAGACGAGGCATACGTGGGCATGTGGAAGTCGACCGCTATATCGGGCGAGGATATTTTTACCATAGCCAAGAGTTCGGATGACAATCTTTCAGCAAACAGTCTGAACACGTTGTATGGAAGTTACGGTGGCGCATTGACGAAACGGGCTGTCGGTCTGTTTGCGAAAGGGGATATCCGTGCACGATTGGTCGGTGATGGAAAAAATCCGAGACGTCCTATGAAGTTTGCCGGTATTGCCGGAGCTGATGCGGTGAACAATATTCCGGTGTTCCGCGTATCGGAGATGTACCTTATCATGGCAGAAGCGGCAGCACAGTCGGGTGATGTACCCGGTGCCCGAAAGGAACTCTTGAATACGGCGAAACGCAATCCGGCAATCCGGACAGAGGATGACCTTCCCGGTACGAAGGAGGCGCTTCTTGCCTTTATCGCAGAGGAACGCCAACGGGAGTTGTTCGAGGAAGGACATCGTTGGTACGATGCCCGCCGCACAGGTGAGAAGATCGAAGTGGCAGACGGAAAATATAAGAATTTCAATGTCCGGAGTTTTGTATTTCCGATACCTGCCGATGAGATCAATGCCGGTTTCGGTACGCAGCAGAATCCTAATTGGGTGAATGCCATGCCGAAATAACCGTTCCGGCAGGAATAACGGGCATTGTCCGGCAGACAGGCATTTTCCAACGCCTGTCTGCCGGATAACTTTTCGAGTCCTTTGTAAACTTTAATAGATTAATAAAAACATTTTCACCTACCTGCCTGATATTTTATCGATTGGTGTCTGATAAGGACGGAAGGATTGTCGGTGAAGTACGTGCCGCTATGGGGAGAAAGGGAGGAGGAGAAAAAAACAGGAAGAGTCGTATTCACTCCTCCTGTTTTTTTCATATTTATGCTTTCTATCAATAGAATTTGTATCTCTGGTCAACTATTTCGCCATTTTTCAAGATAGCTTGAATAGCCTGATAGTTCGCACGATACATATTACTTTGTTGTAAGGCTTGTTTGCCCTGAGCGACCATATCCGGTGTTACCTCTTCGGTTGTCCGGTTGTTGACCAGGATCAGATATACCCCCTGATTTCCTGCGATCGGTTCGGAAATCTTGCCTTGTTCGGTTATGCTGGAAGCTGCGATTACTTTAGGTTCGATTCCTGCTCCCGGAATTTGGAAAGAATTGAATGAAATTTCGTTGGCTTCTTTGACTTCCAAACCGGCTTTCCGGGCAATGGAAAGTAAACTTTCACTACCGCTCTTAGCCGATGCCAGTTCTTTTTTCAACAAATCGGCTTTCTTCTTCTGTATCAGGATCCGTTTGATATTACCGGCTACCTTGTTGAGCGGAGCGATACCTTCTTCGTCGATTTCTGTCAGTACGGCGATGGTGAATTTGTTCCCGTTTTCAAAGATGGTCGAACCGTCGTTTGTTTTTAAAACTTCGTCCACCTCTTCGGCCATATAAGCCTGGCGGATCATTTCACGGGCACTCTCCATACCGGCGATTGTTTTATCGTTTTTGCCGATGGTAGCGATACGTTTGGTTAAACCGCTTTCTTCGACTTTTTTGTTAAAGTTGTCGAGATTGGATACTTCAATAGCAAAAGTGCGTGCATCGTTGTAAATCTGATTGGTGGTTTTAGCAGATGGAGAAACTTCTTTTTCAACCGTTGCAATCTGGATTTTTTTCACCGGTTTAGCCATGTCCGTTACCTGCAGCACATGTGCGCCATATTGTGTCAAGACTACCTTGATATCGTTTTTCTTGGCGAAGAAGGCAGAATCGCTGAAAGGCTGTACCATCGTTCTCGACGTAAACCAACCCAGATCGCCTCCGTTGACTGCTGAATTTTGGTCTACGGAATTGGTTTTAGCCAATTCTTCGAAATCAGCTCCTTTTCTTAACAGACCGGCTAAGCTGTCTGCTATATTTTTTGCTTGTGCATAATCCTGATTTTGAGGAGCGATCAGAATGTGGCGGGCTCTTACAGAATCGGGCAACATTTTGACAGAAGCTACTCTGGAGATTTTATAGGCGTTATTTTCCAGATAAGGACCGAATACGGCTTTCTCGTTGTTAAAAAGGAATTGAGCCATACTGTCGTTTGCTATTTCATCTTGTTTGAAATAGTTTCGGTCGGCTTTTTGCTCGGAAGAGAGGTTTACAAACTCCAGTGGGTCTGCACTTTCTTCAAATTCTTTTACCAGGTCGTTCACCGCCCCTTCAGTCTCGGAGAAATCTTCTCCGGAAGGTTCGATATCGAAATTGACGTAAACAATTTTCCGCGATTCCGGTTGTTCGAAGCTCTTCTGATGTTTGTTGTAATATTCTTTGATCTCCCCGTTGCTTACGTTGATCGTAGAATCTTCAATTGTAGAATAGTTTTTGACGATATAACTGATGTCGGCTTTATCAGCACTGTTGGCTGCTGCTTCTTGTGCCTGGGCATCCGTAATATACAGCGCTTTGGCGACAATTGCATTGTATTTCGCCATTTTCCGGCTGTCGGAAACTTCTTTTTCCATGTTCAGCCAATACGCTTTCTGCGGAATATTATTGGGCGCGGAGATTACTTTTTTTACATAATCTCTGGCACCGGCATAATCGATTTCGCCGGTATTCGGATTTGTAAAAAGCTGGCGTAATGCCGGGCTCATATTTTCGCCGAGTAATGCATCGTACAATTCATCACCACTGACATCGATACCGATTTCATCATATTCTCTTTGCATCAATTGTTCCATGATCATTTGCTGCCAGGTGTTTTCCCGCAACATGGTCTGCTGTTCTTCATTCAGTGAAGATACATTGTTCATCGCTTTGATCATTTCTTCATTTTTACTGACGCGGTTTTGGAAATCTATGATAGATACTCCCTCTCCTGCGATCTCGCCAATCTGATTCCGTTGGCTATTGAAAATTCTTGAACCTGAATTTAATGCATCTCCTACAATGAATGCTATCAGGGCCAGACCGATCACAATACTAACAAGTAGTCCGCCGCGATTTCTGATTGTTTGTAATGTTGCCATTTATGTTAAAAATTTAATGTTTTTTACGGTTTACATTATTTTTAGAGGCTACGAAGATAGATAAAAGTGCATTGTTGTGCAAATTTTCGGGCTCGCTTTTCCTCACTTTATTTCAGGTTTATTTCCTGACACACATCCTTTTAATAAGGAAATGGTTTAATTTTTCTTTTTCGTGGTCGTTTGGGCTTTTCGGACAGGCGTTTTTTTGCTGCTTCCGCCTGGCTTTTTCTTGCTACTTTCTTTCTCGATCAATTCCATACATTTCTCTAATGTAAGCTCGTCTGCTTTACATGTTTTAGGGATTTTATAGTTCGCTTTGTTGTAAGAAATGTAAGGTCCGAACCGGCCGTTCAGGATTTGCACTCCATTATCGAAAACTTTTATCAGTTTATTCCGGTCACTTTCTCTTTTTTCTTCAATGCGTTGAATGGCTGTCTCGAGAGTGATGGTCCCCGGATCGTCTTCTCCTTTTTTCAAAGATACGAACACATTGTTGTGTTTGATATAAGGTCCGAACCGGCCGATCCCGATACTGACGTCTTTATCTTCGTACTGGCCGATTTTACGTGGAAATTTGAATAAACCCAAGGCCTCTTCCAGGGTGATGGTTTCCATGAGCTGTCCTTTTAAAAGGCCTGCATAACGTACATGCTCTCCTTCCCCGATTTGTGCCATCGGACCGAACCGGCCGATCCGAACACTCACTGTCTCGCCGCTTACCGGATCCGTACCTAGAATTCTTTGCCCGCTATTCCGTTCCGAATTTTTGAGGGTAGATTCGACAGTTTCATGGAAAGGATGATAGAATTCTCCGATCATCTTTTGCCATTCGACAGACCCTTCGGCAATATCGTCGAGGGCTTCTTCCGCTTCAGCGGTGAAGTTATAGTCCATGATATTGGTGAAATGCTCCGATAGAAAATCAGTAACTACCATACCCATATCGGAAGGGAAAAGTTTTTTCTTTTCTGCGCCGAATATCTTTTTGTTGGGTTTGATTTTAATATCGTTGCCCTTCAGTTCGATCTGTTCGATATTACGCTCGACGCCTTCCCGGGATTCTTTGATGATGTAGCCCCGGTTTTGTATGGTTGTGATCGTCGGGGCATAGGTAGAAGGACGTCCGATACCCAAAGCTTCCATTTTCTTTACCAGACTGGCTTCGGTGTATCTCGGCGGATGAAGGGTGTATTGTTCTATAGCTGTAATGAGCTGACGTTGTAACTGGTCTCCCGGAGCTAAAGCAGGTAATAGACCGGCCTGTTCATCATCGGTTTCTTCGTCATGTGATTCCATGTATACTTTCAGAAAACCGTCGAAAATAATCACTTCACCGGTTGCCGTAAAGGGGATGGAATGGTTGGATAAACCGATGATCATATTGGTCCTTTCCAATTGGGCGTCCGCCATTTGCGAAGCCAGAGTCCTTTTATAAATCAGTTCATATAATTGTTGCTCGTTCCGGTCGCCTTCTATGGCCGTTTTGTTCATATAGGTAGGCCGGATAGCTTCGTGGGCTTCTTGTGCTCCTTTGGTCTTGGTCGCGAAATTCCGTGGTTTGGAATATTTTTCTCCCAATGTTTCGCAAATGACAGCTTTGGCTGTCCGGATGGCCAGATCGGAGAGATTGACCGAGTCGGTACGCATATAGGTAATAAGCCCGTGTTCATAAAGCTTTTGTGCTACCGACATGGTCTGGGATACCGAAAAACCCAGTTTTCTGGAAGCTTCCTGTTGTAATGTGGAAGTGGTGAACGGGGGAGCAGGCTTGCGGGTCGTCGGCTTGGTCTCTACACTATCCACATGGAAAATAGCTGTTTTACAGGCTTCCAGATAAGTAAGTGTCGTTTCTTTATCGGTAAAACGGGTCTGTACTTCGGCTTTTAATTGAGCATGTTGCTGGGTTTCGAAAGTTCCGCAAACCCGGTAATATTGTTGTTCTTTGAAAGCATTGATTTCGCGTTCGCGTTCAACGATCAGTTTTACGGCAACGGATTGCACCCGGCCGGCAGAAAGTGAAGGCTTTACCTTTTTCCATAACACCGGCGACATTTCGAATCCGACCAAACGGTCCAATACCCGCCGGGCCTGTTGGGCATCCACCAGATTTTTGTCAATGTTTCTTGGGTTTTGAATCGCATGGAGAATCGCATCTTTGGTAATCTCATGAAATACTATTCGCTTGGTGTTCTCCGGTTTTAATTTCAACACCTCGAATAAATGCCATGCAATGGCTTCTCCTTCACGGTCCTCATCGGAAGCCAGCCATACGGTCTTCGCTTCCTTGGCCAGTGTTTTCAGCTCTTTGACGATTGTTTTCTTGTCGGAAGATATTTCATATTTAGGCTGAAAATTATGTTCGATGTCTACTCCTAAATCTTTTTTTTCCAAATCGCGGATGTGTCCGAAACTCGACTTCACGGTATAACCATTCCCTAAAAATTTCTCAATGGTCTTGGCTTTTGCCGGAGACTCCACTATCACTAAATTCTCAATCATATACTTTCAAAATAGCAGGTACATTACATACCGAAATTAACCTTTGGAAATCGGCTACAAACCTACGAAAAAAAATTAAAATCACAGCATCTTTCATTTTATCGTAATAGAATATATTTAGGCGTGTTATTAACGGCTGCCGGAACAGCCGATAGGGACGAAGTCCAAAAAATATTTTGATATTTAGTTAGTTAAATTATTTTATTAACCATATTTTTGTCACAAAAAAAATTAAATGAGTATAAAATTGTTTTTGATTTGTGTGTGGAGCGTGGGAGTTTTCTCTGTTCGGGCAGCCGTTCCGGTGGAGGGTATTATTTATTTCAAGGAGGGAAAAAGTGTCGGATTTTCGGGTGATCATCGTGTGTGTATTCCCAAAAAAGGCAAAGATGTTAAAGCATTCCGGGGCATTTTCACCAGGGACAAACAGAAAGAGGTTTATCCGGCGGAGGAAATCGATTCAATTGTCTGTTGGCATCCCCGGACACCGGAATTCCGGCGGAAATTCATACTGGCAGAGGGTATCGGTTGGTGTTGGCAGTATTTTGCTACGCCGCATATCGAGGCTTACGTTTACTCCGGACGGGGCTATGGTATCGCTTCTAACGGAGGAATCCAGGTTTGGCAACGGAGAGGGGTCTTCAGTCGTTCGCGGGTGATTTATTATCTGCGGAAATCGGGTGACACCCTCTATTATTCTCCTGGAAAAATGAAGCCGCGGACGGGAAACGCTTTTCGGGAACGGCTTTGCCGTTACGTGGCTGACGATGCGGAATTGTGCAGACGCATCCGTAGTTTGGATACGTGGCGTGATAAAACCGTGTTGATGTTACAGGAATATCATATCGGACATTAACCTTTAAACATACAATTATGAAAAATCTTTTTTTAGTAGTACTGGCCTTGTGTGTGTACATACCGCAGGCGAATGCGCAGAAAGTAAAAGACCAGGAGTTTCGCCGTGTGGTGGTGACCTTGACATCCGGTGAAAAAGTGGAAGGATATGTGAAGAGGGGCTGGCATGCCGAAGCCTCCGCTTTCAAAAAGAGCAATTATTCCTTCAAAATGACTGCGACACCGGATGATAAGGAAGTATTGAAATATACGGCGGATGAAGTCGTATGTATCGATTATACGGAAAAGACAGAGAATAATCCTGACGGTATCCGCTGGGAATCGCGTGAGTTGGCGTCACCTTCCATTGCCGATCGTTACCGTACGATACGCCGCCTTGTATGTCTGGAAAATACGGGAGAGCACGCTTCTGTGTACTGGTGGAAAGACTGGGATGTCACAACCAATCAGCAGGGAATGAAACGACGCTTAGTTACCTATCATGGAATTCGTTTCCACGATGAAGGCAAGGAGGGAGAAATTGTCTATATTCCAATGTTGGTGAATAGTGTCCTGCTGAAAGACAAGAAACCCGGTTTGAAGGAATTCAGTAAAAACTGGTTTAAGGGCAAAGAGGGTAAAGCACGTAAAAAAGAGGCCGATGCGGACGGTGACGGCACGTGGATGCTGGATATGTATGAGGCTTATTTGGCGCAGCAGGCCAAGTGAGGGATAGCTATCAATAGAATTTTTATAATCTTACACACTTTTTACTAATATAGTAGGTATATTTTGTTACTAATTCGTCTTCGGTGATCGGAATTGGCGACCCGGTCGCTTCTGTCGGTCGTCTACCTTTTTCTTTCACTGACCGGCGGAACTCCTCACTCCGTTCGTCAGACACCACCGGTCGGTCGTTCAGAAAAAGCAAGACGACACTCGACAGAGCTCCAATGGTCGCCAATCCCGATCACCGCCGCCTAACGTTATCACTGAATTGCAGACCAATCTTGATTTGAGAAATAGCATTCTTCCTGGAAATAATCCTAGCTCTGCCGTGAGATGCAGGGTTTTATGCCGGAAGACCATTGGAGCGGGAACGAGGATCCGGTTAGGTTTTCCGAACGCCCGACCGGTGGTGTCTGACGAGCTTGTGAGGAGTTCCGCCGGTCAGTGAAGGAAAGCCTTAGCGGACCGGTCCGGGCGAACCGGTCTGACGGGATAAAACCCGGAATCGGAATAGAAAGAAAAAATTATACCTACCATTATTTTTGTTGCTGGAGGACTGCCAGAGAAAAAGCCTTACGACGGATGATGGCGTATGCCGTACAGACAGAGATGCCGGTAATCACCCAGGAAATAGGATAGACAGCCAGTAAGGTTTCATAACTTTTCGACAGGGGGACAACTGTGAAAATCCATACCAAGCGCAACAGGCAGGTGCCGAATATGGTCAGTACGGTTGGGGTCATGGAATAACCTATGCCTCGCAGGGCGGCACCGCTGATTTCATAACTGCTTGCTATGAATTGGAAAAGTAACACATATTCCATGCGGATGGCGGCATACCGGATGATTTCGGGTTCAGTGGTAAAAAAACGGATGAAAAATTCTTTTTGCCATACAATCAGGAGATTTAATGCGGCACATCCCAAAAGTCCGAGCAGCATGCTTTGCCGGAAGATTGTTTTGCAACGTTCAATTTGCCCGGCTCCGTAATTTTGACTGGTGAAAGCTACGGTTGCTTGGGCAAAAGCACTCACTACGAAGTAACAGTAATATTCGTAATTGAGGGCTGCTGAAGAGCCTGCTACGGCTGCCGAACCGAACGAGTTTATGGTGGCCAGTACAAAGACGTTGGAAATGGAAAATACCATTCCCTGTATGCCGGCAGGAACTCCGATTTGTAATATTTTCTTCAATTCCGCCTTGGATATGGACAATTGCTTCAGTTCCAAGCGGAATACGCCCTTTTCATGGGTCAGGAAAAAAACGATGATACCGGCATTGACGATGTTGGAAATCACGGTCGCGACGGCGACACCTGCCACACTCATTTCGAATTCGATGACCAAAAGGAGATTCAGTCCCACATTAATGGCTCCGGCCACCACCAAACTGTAAAACGGCCGTTTGGTATCGCCGAGGCTCCGGAGAATCGCCGCCCCGAAATTGTATATCATCATGAAAGGCATTCCCAAGGAATAGATGCGAAGATAAAGTACGGCAAGGTCGATGACGTCTTCCGGTGTGTCTAACGCTTCCAAAATGGGTTTGGCTATCAGCAGACCGGTAATGAGCAGGAAAATGCCGCTTGTTACGGCAATGATAGCCGTTGTGGAGATAGCATTTTTAATGCCTTTCTCATCTTGCCGTCCGATATAATGGGCGATGACTACATTAGCGCCTATCGATATGCCGATAAAAAGATTGATAATCAAACTGATGACCAATCCATTGCTACCGACGGCCGCCAAAGCCTGACTGCTGGCAAATTGTCCGACAACAGCAACATCTACTGAATTGAACGATTGTTGCAGGATACCGCTGGCGATCAGAGGCAAGGCAAATAGCAGTAATTTGCGGAAGATTCCGCCGTGAAGCATATCTATACGGACAGTACTATTCGTTTTTTCTTGTCCCATAGCGGTGTCATTTTTCGATTTTAGCTATTCTGTTTTCTGGCAAAACATTATAAAGTTCGCCGGCATGACAGTACGGCAAGTCAAAGATTCAGTGTGCTTTGAAAAATGATTTAAAATAAATTATTTTTTCGTAGCGAAAAATTTCCGGTAAAAAAGGATTAACATCAACACACCGATCGTGATATATGAATCGGCCAGGTTGAATACCGGACGGAAGAAAAGAAAATCTTCACCGCCCCAAACGGGTACCCAACCGGGGATCGTACCTTCTATTAAAGGAAAATATAACATATCGACAACCCGTCCGTGCAGGAAAGAAGAGTAACCACCGCCTTCAGGGAATAGGCTGGCAATCTGATAGTGACTGTCGTTAAAGATCATACCGTAGAAAAGACTGTCAAAAATATTTCCGATAGCCCCGCAAAAAATCAAGGCAAAAGAAAACAGTACGCCTAAAGGGGCTTTTTCACGGATAAGTTTTAAGATATACCAACCGATACCGGCAACAGCCACAAGGCGGAATAAACTCAACACAGCCTTTCCGAATTTCCCATCTCCCAGTTCCATTCCGAAAGCCATCCCGTTATTTTCAATAAAAAGAATTTTGAACCAGTTTCCGAAGACACTGAATTCTTCCCCAATCATCATATGGGTTTTGATCCAGATTTTTACAGCTTGATCCAGAACAAGTAAGACTATAATGAAAATCACCAGTTTATTCCGCACACTCATAATGAAAACCAGGAGTTTAGAATTAAGAACTAAGAGTTTAAAATTGCAAATCCGAAACGGTAAATAAAAGAGAAAAAATAATCAGATTCTTTTCAAAGACTGACTGGAACAAAGCTGATTGGCATAACCGGAACACCCTGATTCATATTTATTGATCAGAACCGGAAGTCGTTTGCCAATCAGAGTGTTCGAAGGGCCCGCTGATCAGACCTGAAAATCCGCTGACCGGACTGGATCAGTTCTCTTTCCCTTCTTTGGCCTCGATGCTTAACGTGGCATGAGGAACAGCACGTAATCTTTCTTTCGAAATCAGCTTACCTGTTACCCGGCAAATACCATACGTTTTATTTTCGATCCGAATTAAGGCTGCTTCCAAATGGGCGATAAACTTAGCCTGTCTCTGAGCTAAACGGCCGGCCTCTTCTTTAGAAAGAACAGAGGCTCCTTCTTCCAGTACCTTGAATGTAGGACAAGTGTCCGCAATATCGTTCCCGTCACTTCCCGAGATGACACCTTTCAGCAAGTCATAATCTTTTCTTGCTTTATCGAGTTTCTCCAGAATTAATTCCTTAAATTCCTGCAACTCTTCATCCGAATATCTCGTCTTCTCTGCCATAGCTTATAAGTTTTTGTCTAAATTAATAAAAAACATTAACATTTGAAAATTTTACAGATGTTTCTTCATACGAAATACCGGCGGGATTGTTCGCCGGTTTCGGCATTCAGTTTATTCTTTCAATTTTGATAAAGGTGTGAATGTCGTCGATCTCGATATCCCTGGCTTTATCATCCTTCTCGTCCGTTAGTTCGATATGCTCGGCTAATACCTGACTGGCAATGTATTGCGAGAAATTTTCGACAGCCTCGTTTATCTCTTTGTGCCGGCCGATAGCTAACGTGATTTTATCCGTAACATCAAAATTACTTTCTTTCCGAAGATTCTGAATCCGGTTGATCAATTCCCGGGCAATTCCTTCTTCTTTCAATTCTTTGGTTACGTTGATATCTAAAGCTACCGTCAGGCGTCCTTCGTTGGCGACTAACCAACCCGGGATATCTTCCGACAATATTTCGACATCTTCCAGGCTCAAATCGATCGGTTCGGTACCGATATTCAGTTGATAGCGGCCATTTTTCTCGAACTCGAAAATATCACTTTGTTCCATTGCGGCGATCAAAGTGGAAATTTGCTTCATATATTTACCGTATTTCGGTCCCAAAGTCTTGAAATTCGGTTTGATTTTCTTGACTAAAACATCTGTCGTATCGGTGATGTATTCGATTTCCTTAACATTGACTTCCGAGAGGATAATATTTTTCACAGCGTCCAGTTGCCGGATCATATGATCGTTCAGAATCGGTATGATGAGTTTGCTTAGCGGTTGGCGCACGCGAAGTTGAACTTTTCTCCTCAAGCCCAGTACCATAGAAGAGATTTGTTGGGCAAGTTCCATTCTCTCTTCGAGTTCATTATCGATCAATTTTTCGTCGGCTTTCGGGAAATCGGCTAAATGTACGCTTCCGCTATGCCGTCCGGTCACTTTATTCAGGTCACCGAATAGTTTTTCCATATAGAACGGAGCGATCGGAGCCGAAAGAATAGCGATCGTTTCCAGACAAGTATATAACGTCTGATAAGCGGAAATCTTATCCTGGGAGTATTCACCTCCCCAATATCTTTTCCGGGATAAACGTACATACCAGTTGGACAGATTTTCGATAACGAAATCCTGAATAGCCCGGCCTGCCCTGGTCGGTTCGTATTTTTCGTAAGCTTCGGTCACTTCCTTGATCAGAGAATTCAGTAAAGACAGAATCCAACGATCGATCTCGGGACGTTCTTCAATAGCGACTTCTGCCTCTGCATAGCGGAAATGGTCTACATTGGCATACAAAGCGAAGAAACCGTAGGTATTGTAGAGGGTTCCGAAAAATTTACGTTTCACCTCGTCGATACCTGCCATGTCGAACTTCAGGTTATCCCAGGGCTGCGAGTTAGTAATCATATACCAACGCAATGGGTCCGATCCATAAGTGGCTATCGTAGAAAAAGGATCTACTGCATTCCCGAGCCGTTTGGACATTTTATTGCCCTTGGCATCTAATACCAGCCCGTTGGAAATGATGTTCTTGAAGGCAACCGAGTCGAAAGCCATTGTCGCGATGGCATGCAGGGTGAAAAACCAGCCCCGGGTCTGATCGACACCTTCGGCGATAAAGTCTGCCGGAAAGCGCAGTTTCTGATCGATATCTTCGCGATGTTCGAATGGATAATGAAGCTGAGCATAGGGCATAGCGCCTGAGTCGAACCACACGTCGATCAGATCTTTTTCCCGGTACATTTTTTGTCCGCTGTCTGACACCAAAATGATGTCGTCGACATAAGGACGATGCAAATCTATTTTATCGTAATTCTCTTTAGAATAATCACCGGCAATAAATCCCTGATAAGGATTTTCCTGCATAAAGCCGGCCTGGATCGATTTTTCGATCTCTTCGACTAGTTCTGCTACCGAACCGATACATTTTTTTTCTGTGCCGTCTTCACTTACCCAGATGGGGAGCGGAGTGCCCCAGTAACGTGAACGCGAAAGGTTCCAGTCAACCAGATTTTCCAGCCACTTCCCAAACCGTCCTTCGCCCGTACTGGCCGGTTTCCAGTTGATAGTCTTGTTGAGCTCGATCATCCGTTCACGTACAGCGGTAGTTTTGATAAACCACGAATCCAAAGGATAGTACAATACCGGTTTATCGGTACGCCAGCAATGCGGATAATTGTGTTCGTGTTTCTCGACCTTGAATGCTTTATTTTCTTTTTTCAGCATGACGGACAGGTCGATGTCGAGGGTGGCATCTTCTTCAGTCAGTTGAGGGTCATAAGCGTTTTTGACAAACCGGCCGGCATATTCACTGTAAAGTTCGGTATTGACATGGCTCTTTACAAATTCGGGATCGATTTCTTCCAAAACGAAAAGACGTCCGCGTTTATCGACCATCGGTTGTTTATTACCGTCTTTGTCGACCAATAACATCGGAGCGATTCCGGCTTGTTTGGCAACCCGGTCGTCGTCGGCACCGAAAGTCGGAGCGATATGTACGATGCCGGTTCCGTCTTCTGTACTCACATAATCCCCGAGGATTACCCGGAACGCATCTCCTTCGGGACGCATCCAGGGCATCAGCTGTTCATAACGGATACCTTCGAGTTCCGGACCTTTGAATTCCCCGACTTTCCGATAGGGAATCAATTTGTCTCCTGCCTGATAATCTTCCAGGGCCAAACTTTCGGCTTTGGGATTGAAATAGGCACTGAACCGGTCTTTGGCCAAAATGACGGTCACCGGAAGATAGGTATAAGGATTATAAGTCTTTACGACATAATAAGTGATATTGGGTCCTACAGCCAGGGCGGTATTGGAAGGCAAAGTCCAGGGTGTAGTTGTCCACGCCAGAATATATACCGGTTCGCTGTCAGCAAACAGCTTTTCGGATTTTTCGTCCCGGATTACCTTGAATTGGGCGACACAAGTCGTATCCTTTACATCCCGGTAACATCCCGGTTGGTTCAGTTCGTGTGTACTCAGACCGGTACCCGCAGCCGGAGAATAAGGCTGTATGGTATAACCTTTATAAAGAAATCCTTTTTCATACAATTTCTTCAATAGATACCATAACGTTTCGATATATCGGTTGTCATAAGTGATATAGGGATTTTTCATGTCTACCCAATATCCCATTTGCTTTGTCAGATCTTCCCATTCTTTAGTGAATTTCATGACATCTGCACGACATTCTTTGTTATATTCCACGACGCTGATCGTTTTACCGATAGCCTCTTTGGTGATTCCTAATTTTTTTTCTACACCGAGTTCTACAGGGAGACCATGCGTATCCCAGCCTGCTTTACGTTCTACTAAAAATCCTTGCAGAGTTTTATAACGGCAAATGACATCCTTAATGGTTCTGGCCATCACATGATGGATTCCGGGCATGCCGTTCGCTGAAGGAGGACCTTCATAAAAAACGAATGAAGGGTGACCTTCCCGTGTCTTCAAACTCATTTCGAAAGTCTTGTTTTCTTCCCAGGTTTTTAATATTTCTTTGTTTACCTCAGAAAGATCCAGGCCTTTGTATTCAGGAAATTTCTCGTTCATTATAGGTGATTTTTATATTTGCAATAGTAAATGACACACCTTGTTGTGCACTTTTATAAAAACAAAGTGCAAATATATCATTTTTGAATGGAAATTGATACAGTTCTCTTTTATAATCAGATAAAATTATTGTGCATTTGTCTCAGGCTTAGTCCAGTCGGGATGAAATTCGAAAATGAGGGTCGGGGGTTCCTGTTGGGCTCCCCGGCTTTCAAACTTACCGACGAATTTGAATTTTTCCGGATAATGTGTCGAGATCAGCGGATACAACGTATAGTAGGCATGCCGAAACCAATGGTCGATGATGACATGGGTGGCTTTTTGACCGATCAGCTGTTGCAGGATATCTTCCGGTTTTCCGTATTGGGAAAAACTACCGCATTTTTTCCCTCCCGAGTACATAAAGAATATTTCCGGTTTCCGGCAAATCACCCGTGCGCTATCGGGAAGATTTTTCCCGCACCATTGCATGGCAGCCGTAAATTCTGCAAAAGCATTTCCGGCAATTTCAGGACTCCAGGTTTTGTATTTCGCCAGCTGCTTTTTTTCGACCAAAGCCTGGGAATAGGCAGGAAACATGAAAATCAGGGCAAAGATAATCATGCAGGCAGCCGGTAAGAATACCGGAATATTTTTTCTCCGGCGTTTACCCGGATAAAGAATCACCGCATTTATACCGTAGAAAAACAGGAAGATGAAAAAAGGAATAGCGGCGATGAAATAGCGAAGACCGCCGTATTGTTCCGGCCACACGAGCAGGACTGCCATGGTTGCACCCAAATAGAGAAACAGGAGCAATCCGCCTTTGGGCAATTTGATGAGACCGAAAATGATCAGAAATGCGATCAGCATCCCCCGGAAAATTTCTCCCCCGGAAGATTTGGCATTCAGATTATAGGGGGTATTCAAAATGGCGTTGGGCAGCCATTTGTTCAGATAGGATCCGAAATTATCGGTAATCCGGTTTTTCCAGTCGTCCCAATTGGCCATCGTTTGTCCATTCGGTTTTTTCATAAAGTCACTGATGTAATCGTTGCTTGTTTTGCCGACGTTTTTGTTCCGTATGTCCCAGGCCGTTTTCGTACCCCAGAACGAACCGGCGAGTAATACGAACAATAATCCGTATCTCAGTAGCTGTTGGAAAGAAGTTTTCCGGGACGGGGATTCTTCCAGGGCTTTTCTATTTTTGTACAGGGCATAACACGGTTTGAGAAAGAGTATACCGCTATAAATGATAATTGCCAGAATGAGCGAAGTGCCCATAGTCCGGACAAAATAGATATAGTTGACCAGGAACAGAAGAAGAACGAGTAAGATCGTATCCCGTACCCCTTTTTTGGTAAAAAGTTGTTCCGGTTTTATGCTTAGCATCAGGAAGATTGCTGCCACGCTACAAAACAGGAAAAGCATTTCACTCATCATGATCGTGGCATACCGCAATATCTCTGCATGAATAGAACAAAATACACAAGTCAGGAAAGCAACGATGATACTTCCCGATATTTTTTTCAATAAAAAGAAAAGCAGCAAGATAGCGGCATAGAGCAAGATTCCGTTTGCTATCTTTACGGCATCGATATTATCCGGAAAGAATTTCATCACTCCGGCGACAAAAACCGGATATCCCGGTGGGAAATGAGTATGTGGAGTTTCGGAAAAAGAAATGGTATTGGTAAATCCTTTGCCTTCTGCCAGCGCTTTTCCCAAAGCATAATAATGGATATTATCTCCGTTCATATCCAGTTTTACATCGTAAATCTTAGTGTAGGTACTCACAAAACAGATCGTAACGATGAGTAATAAGACATATAAAAAGGAACGGCTCTCTAGTAACGTCTGAATTGAATAATTTGTTTTTTTCTCCATCCTGTTAGTTTTTAAAACGATATTTTAACAGAGTCCAGATGGCTTCCAGGCCATCTTTCCAATTTATTTTTTTCCCTTCGGCGATGCTACGCGGGTAGTAATTGATCGGTATTTCGTGGATTTTGATTCCTTTCTTACAAACTTTTGCCGTTACTTCCGGACAAAATTCAAAGCCCTGGCATTTTAATGGAATGGATTTTAAAAATTGTGCATCGAAGAATTTATAACAGGTCGGTTCGTCTGTCAGATGTTGGCCGTATAAGAGATTCGTGACAAAAGTGACTAATCTCCCGCCTAAATAAAAACGCAGGTAAGAATGTTTGTTCGAAGGTTTCAGGAAACGGGAACCATAGACTACTTTGGCATTGTTTTCGATCACCCACTGTAATAAAGGATTATAATCTTCGGGGTCATATTCCAGGTCTGCATCCTGAATGATGATCCAATCTCCTGTCGCTAATGCTATGCCTGTTCTCAACGCTGCTCCTTTCCCCTGATTGAAAGGCTGGAGGTGATAATGTATATCCAGATCGGGGTGGGCCTGCATGAATTGCCGGCATTTTTCAGCTGTACTGTCTTTTGAACCGTCGTCGATAATGAGGATCTCTTTTTCTGTTTCTCCAATCAATCGGGTCTGGTGTATTTTTCCGAGAATTTGGGAAATCGAACGTTCCTCATTATAGGCAGGTATGATGATAGATAGTTTTTTCATTGGCAGGATCGTTTTAATTGTCGGCTACGACAAAACGGGCTGTTAAACGGCTGCGTTGTTCTACCAACACATTTTTATGGCTGGTCAGCTGTTGGATGATGTCTTCATTGTAATGGCGAATCGTCAGCAAGCGCACATTTTTGTTGTAGAGTACTTCGTATTCGTCATGGAGTTCATCGATGAAACTTTCAAAAATCGCTTCATTATAGTCGATGCAAAAAGAGAATGTGATTGCTGAATTTTGCATCAGGTTAAGGCGGAGTCTGTATTTGGCTAACGTAGCGAAAATACGGCTCAGTTTTTCTTCTGCTATAAAAGAAAAATCCCGGGGGGAAAGAGTCAGTAATAACTGATCTCCTTTATTGATATAAATCGGAGGTAATTTCAATTTCTCGTCCAATTCCCGGATCACCGAACCATGACTTTCCGGGTAAAGGAAAGATCTTACGAATAACGGAATCCCTTTATTTTGCAACGGTTTGATGGTTTTCGGATGAATTACTTTCGCTCCGCAGTTCGATAGTTCGATCGCTTCTTTATAGGATAGCTTACTGATAATTTCTGTATTTTCATATATTTTGGGATCGGCATTCATAATACCGGGCACGTCTTTCCAAATGGTAACATCTTCGGCATCCAGCAAATTGGCCAAAAGGGCTGCGGTATAGTCCGAACCTTCACGCCCCAGGGTGGTCGTTTGATTGGTCGTCGTTCCGGCAATGAATCCCTGCGTGATATACATAAATGTATCCTGAAAATTGAATGTCTTCCGGCACAACTGAGCCGATAATTCGATATCTACACAAGCATTCCGGTAGTTTTGGTCGGTAATCAGACATTTACGGATATCGGTAAACTTGGCTTTTCGTCCTTGTTTCTCGAGATAGGCGGCAATGATTGTTGTCGAGAGCAATTCACCGAAACAGATGATCCGGTCGTATTCATAATCGTAACAGAGGGAAGGATCACTTTTTAGGATAGTGTCCAATTCCTGATACAGGGCTTCTACCCGGGCATTTACTTCACTGTCGGCAGAACCGAAAAGATCCCGGATAATCTGCTGATGGAAATCTTGAATGCGCTGAAAAACCTCTGCAATATTACCGGTTTTCCCGAAATAAGAATTACACAAAACTTCCAGGGCATCGGTCATTTTTCCCATCGCCGATACGACAATGATTAAATTTTCCCGCTGGGTATTGATGATTTTAAATAAATTTTTTACACCTTCGGCATCTTTAACGGAAGCGCCACCAAACTTATATACGTTCATTGCGTTTAAATTTAAACACGATAATTAATTCATGGCGCTAATTTAGATATTAAAATTGAATAATAATGTGGAATCAATTCGGATTGAATGAAAACTTATTTGATTTTCAAAAAATCTGTGATTCTGAGGGAATACTAATTTCATGAAAACGTTTGTGTATTACGATTTATCATTTTATATTTGCATCTAATAACAAATAGAATCAGAATCAATGAATAAAGTTACAACCTTAAATCAGTTTATTATCGAACAGCAGGCAGGAGTACCTCAGGCAACAGGGGGTTTTTCTTGTTTGTTACATCACGTAGGTATTGCAGCCAAAAAAGTCAACCGGGAGGTGAATAAGGCTGGTTTAGTGGATATTCTGGGGCGTGCCGGCTCCGAGAATGTACAAGGTGAAGACCAGCAAAAACTGGACATTTATGCCAATGAGACTTTTTTGTCGGAACTGAAAGCCAGTGGTGAATGTTGCGGTGTTGCTTCAGAAGAAAATCAGGATATCATTGTTTTTGACGATGGATTGAGCCGTGATGCGAAATATATCTTTTGTATGGATCCGCTGGATGGCTCTTCGAATATCGACGTGAATGTCTCTATCGGTACTATTTTTTCTGTTTACCGCCGCAAATCTCCGCTGGGCGAAGTTGCGAATATCGATGACTTTTTACAGCAAGGTTGTGACCAGGTTGCTGCCGGTTACGTTATTTATGGCTCTTCTACGATGTTGGTATATACGGCCGGCAACGGAGTGAACGGTTTTACGCTGGACCCTTCTATCGGGGAGTTCTGTCTTTCACATCCGAATATTAAAACACCGGAAAATGGTTTTATTTATTCTATAAACGAAGGAAATTATGAGAAATTTCCGGTGGGAGTGAAAAAATATATAAAGTATTGCCAGGAAACCGATAAGAAAACCAAGCGTCCTTATACTTCGCGTTATATCGGTTCTCTGGTGGCCGATTTCCACCGGAATTTATTGAAGGGAGGTATTTTTATTTATCCCGAAACCAATAGCCATCCGACAGGAAAACTGCGTCTGTTGTACGAATGTAATCCGATTGCGTTTATTGCCGAGCAAGCCGGAGGATTGGCTACGGATGGCGGAAACCGGATATTGGACATGACCCCTGAAAATATCCACCAACGGATACCTTTTTATACCGGCTCAAAAAATATGGTCACTAAAGTAGGGGAATTTTTGAAGTTTTTCAATAATATATAATTGATAAAATTGAATAGTGAATTTTATAGTAAAATTCGGAAGATATGATTAATAAACAATTGCTAAATCCTTCCAGCATTGTGGTGGTTGGAGGATCGGACGATATTCAGAAACCGGGTGGTAAGGTATTGAAGAATTTGATCGATGGACATTTTAAAGGGAGTTTATATGTGGTGAATCCGAAAATGGATGAAGTACAAGGTATCAAATCCTACCGGGACGTGAAAGATTTGCCGGAAGTGGATTGCGCTATCCTGGCCATCGCTGCCAAATTCTGTCCGTCGACGGTAGAGATGCTGGCGAAACAAAAAAATACCCGGGCATTTATCATTCTGTCTGCCGGATTTAGTGAAGAGAATGCAGAAGGGAAAGCATTGGAAAAACAAATTGTAGAAACGATCGATTCTGTCGGGGGAGCTTTGATCGGCCCGAATTGTATCGGCGTATTGACAACGAACTACAATGGGGTATTCACGACCCCTATACCGAAATTGGATCCGAAAGGAGTAGATTTCGTATCGGGCTCGGGAGCAACGGCACTTTTCATTATGGATGCCGGTATGCAGAAAGGTGTAAAATTTTCGAGTGTATTTTCAGTCGGTAATTCTGCCCAGTTAGGCGTGGAAGAGGTCCTGGAATATTGGGACGAATCTTTCGATCCCGAGACAAGTTCACGGATTAAATTGATGTATGTAGAGAGTATCGATAAACCGGAAAAATTATTGAAGCATGCTTCCTCACTGATCCGGAAAGGTTGTCGTATCGCTGCGATCAAATCAGGCGGTTCCGCTGCCGGAAGCCGTGCCGCTTCGTCGCATACCGGAGCTTTGGCCAGCTCGGATGTTGCCGTGGAAGCTTTATTCCGGAAAGCCGGTATCGTACGGTGTAACGGGCGGGATGAACTGGCCACGGTGGCAGCTATTTTTAACTATCCCGAATTGAGGGGAAAGAATATGGCTATCGTAACCCATGCCGGAGGACCGGCCGTAATGCTGACAGATGCCTTGTCGGATGGAGGAATGGAAATTCCTCATTTGGAAGGGCCGAAGGCTGAAGCATTGCTGGCACAGTTGTTTAACGGATCTTCTGTAGGTAATCCCATTGACTTTTTAGCGACGGGAACAGCTGAACAATTGGGAATTATCCTGGATGCCTGTAATCGCGATTTCGATAATATCGACGGTATTGCAGTGATCTTCGGTAGTCCCGGGCTTTTCCCCGTTTTCGATGTATATGAAGTATTGCGTGAAAAAATAGCTACTTCCCCGAAACCGATTTATCCCATATTCCCCTCTTCGATGGTGGTGAAAGAGGAAATCGACGAGTTTGTACGGAAAGGTGGCGTTTACTTCCCTTATGAAGTGAATTTTGGTAATGCTTTGTGTAAAATATACCGTACCCCTGCTCCACAACCTGCCGAGCCCGAATTGCCGGAAGTAGACCGGAAACGGATCCGGGCAGTCGTCGATCAGGCTGAAAACGGCTATCTGTCACCTGAACAGATCCATGAATTGCTGGATGCTGCCGGTATTGCCCGGGCGAAAGAAGGTGTGGCCGATAAAGAGGAAGAAATTGTCGGTCTGGCCCGTCAGATCGGTTTCCCGTTAGTGATGAAAGTAGTAGGACCTGTCCATAAATCCGATGTCGGTGGGGTAACCCTCAACGTAAGGGACGAAGCGACGGTACGCAGCGAATTCCGTCGGATGATGCAGATCAAAGATACGCATGCCGTCATGCTGGCTCAGCAGTTGTCCGGGACCGAAGTGTTTATCGGGGCTAAACGGGAAGATAAATTCGGACATATGGTGTTGTGCGGATTAGGAGGTATCTTTATCGAGGTTTTGAAAGATGTGAAAGCAGGCTTGGCTCCGATTGCCCAACCGGAAGCTTTGGATATGATCCGTAGCTTGAAATCGTATAAAATCATTCAGGGAGTACGGGGACAAGAACCGGTGAACGAACAAAAATTCGCCGAAGCCGTGTCGAGGGTGTCCATGTTAGTGAAAGTGGCTCCTGAAATTTTTGAGATGGACCTGAATCCATTACTCGGTAATAAAGAAAATGTGGTGGCGGTGGATGCCCGTATCCGGATTGAAAAATGAAAAAACAAGACTTTATTTTTATACTGGGGGTAGCGGTTTTGCTGCTACCCTTTTTTATCTGCCGGCCTGTTTACGAATGGTATCATGCTTTTAATGCGGCTCATGGCATGATCATGAGTTTCCTGAAATTTGCCGTCTTGTCGACTTTGGGAGAGATGATCGGCTTGCGGATTAGTGCCGGCGTGTATTGCCGGAAAGGATTCGGGGTTTTGCCCCGGATGTTTGTATGGGGGATATTGGGGATGGGCATTAATATGGCGATGGTTATTTTTTCGAATGGTACTCCGGCATTTTTGCAATACCTTGGCATGCAGGAGGCTCCGGCGGTTTTTCATGCACCGGGATTGTGCTGGGCTAAAGTAGGGGTGGCTTTTGCCGTGTCGGTGAGTATGAATACCATTTTCGCTCCGGTATTTATGACGCTGCATAAAATTACGGATACCCATATTCTGATGCACGGCGGTACACTCCGTGGTTTCTTCACACCACTAGATATGGGAGGGATCATGAGCAGTTTGAATTGGAAGGTGTTGTGGGGATTTGTCTTTAAGAAAACCATCCCTTTCTTCTGGTTCCCGGCTCATACCATCACTTTTCTGTTGCCCGGCAATATGCGGGTATTGTGTGCTGCCTTGTTGGGAGTGGTATTGGGAATCCTTTTAGCGGTAGCAGCCCGCAAAGGGGACACTTCCGCACCGGATAAGGGAAGGGTTGAAAGAAAGATATAAATAAAATGCGGTTTTCTGAATTGATTTATTCAGTCGGAAAACTATAATTTAAAGTTCTTTAATTTCTTTGACGGGAAGGCCGGTCAGCTCACTGATATCTTCTGCGGCAAAACCTTTTGCTTTCATATTACGGGCGATTTCCAGCTGTTTCTTTTTTTTCGCCTTCTTTCCGGCCTTTCTCCATTCCTTTTTCCATCCCCTCCTCTATTCCCTTTTCTTTGGCGAAAGCGATTGTCACTAACTGGTCGCGATAGACCTTGATACTTTCGTCGTACTTTTCGCGTTCTTCTTTTGTCAGTGATGCGAGTCGATGATTTTTTCCAGTTTTTCGAACACCGCTTTGCGGGCCTTAAACGGTAATCGGTTTAGTGTTTTCATGTTCTTTAATACATAAATCCAGCGTTCAAAATCAGTTATACATTTTTCTTCTTCCTTCGTAAAAGCCGGAAGTTCGATGAAAATAAAGCGTAGCTTATCCGAAAATATCTCGTGTGTATCACGGTCGGAGAGTACGATGTCCGTATGCAGTTTGCCCGGAGAATCACCCAGACGGAAATTCATGAAGAACACACCGATCCTGAATATGCCGTTCACCTACCAACAGATCGTTCAGAAAGTCGATCAGCAGACCCTTTGTCATTTCCTGTCCGAAAATGATTTTGAATCCGACATCTGTAAAAGGATTGATAAACTTCGCCATGATAGCCCCTGAAAGAATCGTTAACGGAACAAAATCTCGCATAGACCATGCTACAGTCAATGGCTCCCCGGTGGCTGGAAATACAGATCTCCTGTAAGAATATGGTCGCAGTCTGTCTGAAAAATTGGAAAATATCGTAAAAGTATCTTCTTAAAATAAAAAAAATCGATATCTTTGCATCCGATTTTGGTGTCACGATTCTGCTGCTACGGAAAAGTGATGAAAAGGGAATCAGGTGAGAATCCTGGACAGACCCGCTGCTGTAAGCTCTGCTAAAATCTTCAACAATACTTTAGCCACTGTTCTGGAAAGAATGGGAAGGGCGTTTGAAGATTGGAGTAAGTCAGAAGACCTGCCGAAATGATGTATGATTGATAAACCTTCGGGGATTAAGGTTGCTCGATTCGGACTTGATTTTATTTTGCAAAGGGTGTGCTTTACGGCAGGGATTATGCCGGAAAACAATTTCCAGTCAGGATTCTGCAATATGATTTCTTTTCAGGTGAATTTAGAATTATGCAAAATGTTTCCGGTAAACGGAGAAGCGCCGGTGGCACATGAATGGGGTGAATTTATGCAAGTTTTTTGAGAGGAAACTTTCACTTTGTTGGGAGTGGCTTTGCCGCTGTTACAACGAATAAACTTGTATGTAATTAACAAATAATAATTTATATCGGTGTAAAACAAATTCAAGATGAAAAGGAAATTTATTTTAACTTCTCTTGCCCTTACGTTCTGTATGGGCATGTATGCAGAGCAACCTGTAACTGTAGAAACCGATTCCATGCGTCGGATAGATTTGGAGGAGGTGATGATCCATGCGACTAAAACCGGAGCTTTATTGAAAGATCTTCCGAACCGGGTAGAGGTGGTGACCAAGCGGCAGATCGAAGCTTCGGGGATCAATAATCTGACGGACCTGTTGAAAAATTTTGTTAATGTGGATGTGATTGAATATCCGGGATATAATTCTTATTTCAGTATCCGGGGATTCAAACCGACAGAAGGAAAATACACGACAGTCCTGATCGATGGAGTACCGGCCGGTACTACCAATATGGCGACACTTTCTTTAGGCGATGTAGAGCAGGTGGAAGTTCTGAAAGGCCCTTTCTCCGCCATGTATGGTTCGGATGCGATGGGTGGAGTGGTGAACATCGTCACCAAACGGAATAAGGATAAACTCACCGGAGGAATCAAAGTTGCAGCCGGAAGTTATCAAACTTCCAAAGGGGCTTTTCATGTCGGTGGACGGATCTACCGGGGGCTTTCTTTCGATGCCTCTTTCGATTATACTGCTCAGGCACGAAACTATAAGATCGGAGACCATAATCTCTTGCATATGTCGGCAACGGATAAAGCTATCCTCGGTAAAGATACTTATGGTATTAAAATGAATGGCTCTCGGCATAGCGGTATCGCCGGGAAAGGCCGTATCGGTTATGATTTCGGGGAAAACTGGTCTTTGAATTTTACCGAGATTTTTTTTGTGGGTAAGGATCTGCCGACGGGAGGAAATGTCTGGGGGACTAACGGATTGAAAAAGAAAGATGTCACCCGGTATACCGAAAAATTGGAACTCAACGGAAAAGTGAATAATCATAATTTGTTTTTCGCTCCTCATTACTCTACAGCTAAGACCGATACTTATACGGCAGACACCGATACGGCTTATGTGTATTCGGGTAACGAACTGAATACTTATGGATTTACAGCACACGATAATCTGATTTTAGGCAAACAAAGAATTGCTTTCGGATTCGATAACAATAATGAAGTCAGTGAGATAACCAGTTTTAAAGCGCGTGGTGAGATTAAAGCACCTTATCAACCCCGTTTCCGGAATACGGCTTGGGGGATATTCCTGCAGAGTAACTTGAAATTATTTAAAGAAAAATTGGACTTGTCGGTCGGATTGCGCTATGATTATATCGATTTTAAACTTCGGAAAACACCTGGTTTGGAGAATGAAGAGAAATCGGAAAGTTACAACACTTTCAATCCCAATATCGGTGCAAAATACAATATATACGGCGGTATGGCCGTCCATGCCAGTTTCGGTACAGCTTTCAGCATGACCGATGCTTATCAGAAAGCCGGAGAATTTTTGTACAGCGGTACGCTTACCGTAGGAAATCCTGATCTGGATCCTGAAAAATCCCGTACGTTGGATGCCGGTTTGACATTCAGCCGGCCGGAACTGGGGGTAAATTTTGATTTTACTTATTTTTATACGTGGAATGATGATCTGATTGTGGAAGAGGCATGGACCGATGAAGAAAGCGGACAAAAGTACAAAACGTTCAAGAATGCCGATAAAGCAAAAAAAAGTGGAATGGAAATTATGGCTTCTTATGACTTCGGCCGTCTGTTCGATAGTGACTTTGCTTTGAAGCTTTATGGAAATCTGACCTGGATGTTTACCTATCAGGATCAGACTAAAGGAGTATGGAACAAAACATTATCCGTTCGGAAACAGAATGCCAATTTCGGACTCGATTTCTTGCATCAGAAAGGATTCAGTGCGCGGCTGAACGGACGTTTTGCCGGACATCGCATCGAGAAAAACTTTATCGGTGATAAATATCGTCCGACATTGAACGATTTGTTAAGTGAAAGCCAACCCGGGTATTTAACTGATAAACTGATTAAGCATCCGCAATTTATGGTGTTCGATTTTTCGGCCTCTTGCCCGCTTATAAAGAATGTGTCGGTCGGTTTGAATATTAACAACTTATTCGATGAAAATTATACCGAAAAGGATGGTTATAATATGCCTGGGCGGAATTTTCAGGTAAGAGCTGCTATGACTTTTTGATCTGAAGACATGTATTTGTTGCTGATGGCGGATATATAATGGGGTATGAAAGGGATTAAGTATTATTTTGTTATTTTGTCACTTTGTTTTGGGCTATCTTTGACAGCCCAAAACAAAGTCAGTTTTCTTATCGATGACGGTTTTTGGGTCGGCGTAAACCGGAGCATGCATTTACTGGCGAAAATGCATCCGGAGGTAGCGGAGAAATGTCAGTTCAAGGAATTTATCTATTCCAACTATCACGAAAGTGATATGGATTTTTTTGAAAATTCCGATCTGATATTCGTCGCTTTGCATAATAATGGGTTGGTTTTTAAAGCTAAACCTCAGCTGTTGTCTGCTTTGAAACGCGGAGCGAAGGTTTATGCGCTTAATTTATCCCATGAATACGATGCCGAATTGCAGGAATGGGGGATCTGTTTCGATCCCTGGACATTGGCCGCTTTTAAAAGCGGAGGAGAAAACAATATCATGAATATCGTTCTGAAAAAACTGAATAAAGATTTACATTTCGATTGTGAATATCAGGATATTGAAGAAACTCCCCTTTCCGGAATATATAACTATAGAAATAAAAAATTACATACCTATATCGGTTCTTATTTAGCCGAGAGAACCGATATCGACACCCAGGCTCCCTGGATCGGATTGATTATTGGGAGAAGCGATCTGACCAAATCGCAGTATTTGTATATCGATGTATTTATCCGGAATATCGAAGAGAAAGGTTTTAATGTATTACCCGTGTTCACCTCTCAAAAACCGGGACATCACGAAGAACAGGTGATCGAACGGTTTTTTATTTCCTGTGATAGTCTTCCCCGCGTGAGTGCCCTCTTGAATCTGGGATGTTGGTATAATACAAGGCCTGAGCAGGAAAGGGTGGTACTGGAAAAATTAGGAGTGCCGGTGATCAATGGGATTATACTGAGTACGAATCAAAAAGATTGGGAAAAATCTTTAGTCGGAATAGATATTTACAATCGGTCGAATTTGGTGGCTATACCCGAATTAGCCGGTTATATCGAACCTTCTGTTGCTGTCGTATTCGACGATTTCGATCATAATATCCGGATTAAGAATATGATCGGTTATCAGATGGAAACGCTGCTCGGGCGTATAAAGAATATCCATAACCTGCAGACAAAGCCTAATCGTGAAAAGAAAGTGGCCCTGATTTACTACAGCTATCCTCCCGGAAAAGAAAACATAGGGGCCAGCTACCTGAATGTACTTCCCCGAAGTATTTTATCTATCCTACAGAGAATGCGGCAGGAGGGGTATGATACCGGCGGGCAGCCGATCGACAGTGCTGCTATTTTTAACCGGGTGATGGACTATGGAAGGAATATCGGTTCCTGGGCTCCTGCAGAGGTGGATAAATTGGTGCGTAAAGGAGATCCTGTATTGGTACCGATGGAAGTGTACAAAGAATGGTACGATAAGTTATCGTTGAAGATTAGGACGGAAATGGAGAACAAATGGGGAAAACCCGAAGAGTCTGAACTGATGGTTTGGAAAGATTCTTCCGGGAAATCTTATTTTGTGATCCCGGTGGTGAAATACGGAAATATCATACTGACACCTCAACCTCCCCGGGGATGGGAAGACAATGCGAAGAGTTTATATCACGATCCTCTGGTTCCTCCCCCTCATCAGTATCTGGCTTATTATCTTTTTTTGAAGTATGGCTTTCACGCAGATGCACTGGTGCATATCGGTACTCACGGCACGCATGAGTGGTTGCCCGGAAAAGAAGCCGGACTCGGTCCCGATGATTATCCCGAAGCGCTGATCATGGATGTACCTAATATTTATCCGTATATTGTGGATAATGTGGGTGAAGGCCTGCAGGCGAAAAGAAGGGGACAGGCCGTGATTATCGACCACATGACTCCTCCTTTCGATAAGGCTTCTTTAAATCCGGAATTGCGGGATTTGAAAAGTGGCATATCTAAATACTATGATCAAAAAAGCAAAAGCCCGATCTCGTCGATGGCGCAATTCAGGGATCTGGTTCTTCGGATAAAAACACTCGGACTGGATAAGGATTTGAAGCTGGATACCATAACGGATCAGAATCTGGAAGATATCGACGATTATCTGAAAGAGATAGAAGAAAATAAAACCCCTTTCGGCTTGCACACTTTCGGTGTATCCCCTGATGAGGCTTATACGAAAGCGACAACGGAAGCTATTGTATCAATGCAAAAGGATTTGATGGGAAAAGATTTGGAACTTTTCAGGGAGCAGGTACAAAAGAATATCGCAAAATCGGGGAAAGAAGAATTGGATGCTTTTATCCGGGCTTTGAATGGAAAGTATGTCCGGGCAGGAACAGGAAACGACCCGATCCGGAATCCGGGTGCTCTGCCTACAGGTAAAAACTTTTTTGCTTTCGATCCGAGACTGATTCCTTCCAGAATGACTTGTCGGTTGGGAGAGCAATTGGCAGAGGAGCTGATAGAACAGTATAAGGCCGAACACAACGGGGAGTGTCCTCCTAAAGTGACCATAAATTTGTGGGCGGTGGAGTGTATCCGGAATGAAGGTACGATGGAAGCCCAGGCTTTAAGCTTACTTGGTGTGAGACCTGTTTATAATGCTTCCAATCAGGTTGTCGGTCTGGAATTGATTCCGCAGCATGAGTTGAAACGTCCGAGAGTAGATGTCGTTTTTGCTCCATCGGGATTATACAGGGATATTTTTCCCGAATTGATGGCTCTGCTGGATAAGGCAGTCAGCCTGGCCAGAAGTGCCGATGAAAAAGATAATTTTGTCCGGGAACATATCCTTGAATCTGAAGATAAGTTGAAACAACTGGGGGTTCAGGAAGATTCGCTGGCCCGGCGCATCGCTTCGGTACGTTTGTTTACGACCCCTTCGGGTGCTTATGGCACCGGGGTTAGTGGGACGGTGCAGGCTTCGGGAACCTGGGAGGATGAAAAGGACGTGGCGGAAGTTTATTTTGACAAGATGAGTCATTTGTATGGCCAGGGATTTTGGGGAACGAAAGTAGAGGACGAATATACCTATTTACCGAAAGGCTTTTCGAAAACTGTATTTAAAAATGCTTTGTCGGGCACCAGGGTGGCTTTACACAGCAGGACTTCGAATCTGTATGCTTTGCTGGATAATGACGATATGTTTCAGTACCTCGGTGCTACCGGTTTGGCCGTTCGGACGATCGACGGGAAATCACCGGTGGTCATGCTGACGAATCTGGTCGATCCTTCGGCTCCGGGACAAGAGACACTCGAGAAATTTCTGGGACGTGAACTGAAGACCCGTTATCTGAATCCCAAATGGGTGGATGCGATGGTGGACGAGGGATATGCCGGTGCCCGTTTTATCAATAAAATGGTTTTTAATCTTTGGGGCTGGGAGGCCACATTACCGGAATCGGTTAGCGATAACGACTGGAATCAAATCTATGATACTTATGTCATGGATAAATATCGACTGGATATAAAAGAACGGTTTAAGAAGAGCGGCAATTTATATGCCTATCAGTCGATACTTGCCCGTCTGCTCGAGACGGTCAGGAAAGGATATTGGAAAGCGGATAAAAAGAGGGTGGATCAGATGTTACTTCAGTTTAATGAAACCATACGGGAAGCCGGATTAGCCTGTAATCTGAATATTTGCAACAATGAAAAACTGATGCAGTTTATTTCTGACCGGATCAATGATATGCCTTCGCTGACCACAGAGGAAAAATCCCGCTATAAATCGGCCTTGGATGATCTGAGACACAAAGCTAAAACAGAGGATGCCGATGCCGATTCGACTACTGACGGAGGTAATGACAAAATTTATGAACTTCAGATTCAAGACGATAAATGGTTATTTAAACAAAAATAAAGCGCAGAGAAAATTTTTTTAACAAAAACAAACCGTCCCGTTCCTTTGCCGTATATAGGTTAGATATCATATAGGTTTGACATTAAATTATGCGATCCATGAAAAAGGAAAATCAACCAGGGAATTATCAGCTGAAAGCTGATCTGGAAGGGAATTATTTGATAGATAAAGAGCATAAGGCTACAAAACGATTAGGAATATTTTATGCACCTTCGGGAGGCAGCGTTCATAAAGTGGCCCGCCTGATCAAACAAAAACTGGTAGATCTGCAACCGGATCTCTTTGTTATTTCTGATGTCACTCCACTGCAATTACTGGATTATCACAATCTGATCCTGGTTTGTTCGACTTTAGGCCGGAATACCTGGGAAATGGAACAAAAAGATCCCTGGTCGTCATTTTTACCCAAAATGCTCCGGATTCGTTTGGAAGGTCGAAAGGTTGCTATCGTCGGGTTGGGGGATCATGTCAGTTATCCGAATAATTTTGTAGACGGAATGGGCATATTGGGCCAGACGATCGGGGAAATCGGCGGACAACTGATCGGAGAAACAGAGACCCGCGATTATATCTTTAATGATTCGCGTGCTTTACAGGAAGGTAAATTTATCGGTTTACCGCTGGATGAGGATTATGAGGCTGATAAAACAGAAGATAGGGTAGATAATTGGTTGGAAAGGATCCGGCCTGAATTGAAAAAATAGGGGCGGCCTGCCAGGTAGAACAGAAGAAGGTGGCTGAAAAGTCATCCTGGAGAAATAAATGGAAGTATATCAAAAATGAAATTTGACTTAGTTTGTTGTTTTTGCCTTTACCTTTGCTATTTCAAATAAAAGTATTACCTTTGCAATTGATATGACCTCCCACGCTTCCCGTTGAACAGCGCACCCGGGGAGGTCTTCGAGTTTTTATATGGTAGTTTCAATAGAATTGACTGATAAAATTGATTATACAAAGAAGCCGTTGACTCTCGCCGAGCAAGTCCACGGCTAAAACAACGGGGGCTTGTTTTTGATGATGAAAGCGAGGCAACTGCTTATCTTTTCAATATCAGCTACTATCGGCTTCGTGCATACACTTATCCGTTCCAAGAGAACGGCGAAGATTCCGAACACACCTTCACTCGCAAAGATATTCACTTCAAGGACATCATTGACCTTTATTGTTTCGACCGCAGACTGCGTTCACTTATTTTCAATACTATTGAGAAGATAGAAGTGGCAGTGCGCACAAAAATTGTACAGGTATATGCCGAAAGCACAGGCGATAGCCATTGGTTCAATGATGAAAGTTTATATCGTTTCGGCTATGATGATTTGATGGATCGTATTGATGCTGATGTAAATCGCAGCAATGAAGATTTCATCAAGCATTACAACTCCAAATACGACAATCCTTCGATGCCGCCGAGTTGGATGGCACTCGAAGTTGTGTCGTTTGCCACATTGAGCCGTTTGTTCCAATCCTTAAGGTTAGACAGTCGTAAAGAGTACATTACCGAACAATTCGGTTTGAAGAAAGTGGCAATCTTGGAAAATTGGCTACACTCCATTTCCAATCTCCGTAACTGTTGCGCTCACCACAGCCGAGTGTGGAATCGTCGTTTTATGGTCAGTGTAATCCTGCCATACAATACTCTTTATCCCTTTATGGATAGAACTACAATCGGACAAATACGCACAAACAAATTATTTGCCGTGCTGTCTTGTATCGCGTATATACTTGATATTATCAGTCCAGGTAGCGACTTCAAAAAGAATATCAAAGAGTTGCTCAAATCCGATTGCCGTTTGCTCGACCTCAAAGATATGGGATTCCCTAAGTATTGGCAATCTCTCCCCATTTGGCGGGAAAAATAGCAAACTTTGTGTTTATACAAAGTGATCAACAGATAGTTAACCTCAGTGTCCCGGTAATCCTTGATTCGTCAAGTTATCGGGTTTGTTATTTTAATTGTTAGAATATTTTATTCGACAATATTTTGAGTGGTAAAGAAGTTATGATACAGGAAGTGGATGAAGCGTATCTGAATTCATTACTGGAATAATACAGTTTCAGAATTCCAACACATTTTTGCTGCCATAGTCCACCTCTATACTGAATGATTCTTCGATCGGGCAAATGCCTGCGTAGACCATAGCGCAGGCGATGACTCCCCGGTGGGTGAAAATACAGGCATCGGTATGGCCGGAATGGCGGAGTTCATCCAGAAATTGAGCGACACGGCGGCACTGATTTTCATAGCTTTCCCCTCCTCCTGCCGGGAGATGAATCCAGTCCTTATACCAAAGTTCAAGACGGGGGTCGGTGAGATCGTCCCATTTCTTCATTTCCCACTCCCCGAAGTTAAGTTCTTTTAAACGGTCGTCGAGGATCGGTTCATGAAAGCCACAAAAGGCAGCTAGCTTCCGGCAGCGGGAGAGCGGACTGCTATACACGATATCGAACCGTTCGTTGGAAATGTTTTCTTTGACCCGGCTGGCTTCGGTTTCGAAAGAAGGGGCGACACCGACATCGCTCCAGCCGTAACAAATTCCGGTTTCGACGGCTACACGGGTATGGCGGATCAGGGTTATCTTCATAGGGAATAAGTATAAACGATAGTGGCACCGATATAAAAAAACTGTTCGGCTAAAAGTACGCTGGCCCCGCAACAATCTCCGGTATATCCTCCGATTTTACGGTTGAAATACCAACGCAAGCCGGTAAGGATAAGGAGGGTGGGGATTAAAGCTAAGAAAGGAGTCGCCATCAGCCAAAGGGCGGTGAGGCAGGGCAGGGCTACCAGGACAAATTCGCAGAGACGGATTTTGCGGTAGAGTACTTTTACTTTGCTCTCTTCTTCCGTACGGGCATAGGGTAATGTATTGATCATAACGGCGGTACAAAGTTTGGAAAGTACATCCGCTCCGATAATGACACCGGGAAGGGCCAGCGAATAAAACGAACTCAACAAAGATACATACAAGATGAAATACAGAATCAGGCCGATCGTACCGTAACTACCGATATGGGAGTCCTTCATGATTCGCAGGATGCCGGCTTTGTCATGTCCTCCGCCGAAACCGTCGAAAAAATCAGCCAGTCCGTCTTCATGTAAAGCTCCGGTCAGGAGCAGACGGGCAATGACCGCAATGACGCAAGCCGGCAACAAAGGCATGACCCAAGAGGCAAGATAAAGCGTCCCCCAGGTTGTCGCTCCGGTTAAAAAACCTACGATTGGCCAGTATAACAGGATTTCTGCATACTGCTTTTTATCTACCCGGACGATTCGCCATAACGGAAGCCGGGTAAATAATATGATTGCCGCAAACAGAGATTTCATACGGATATCTTAAAAATATTTCGTAACGGCTGCCTGTTTGAAACTGCTCATTTCGTTGATCATACGGATGGCGGATTCTATAATCGGATAAGCGCAAATGGCTCCCGTTCCTTCTCCCAAACGTAATCCCAAATTCAATAATGGCTTGGCGTGTAAAGCTTCTAGCACTGATTTATGTCCGGCTTCATCGCCCTGATGTCCGAATACACAATATTCCAATACCTCCGGATGCAGTTTACTGGCTGCCAGTATGCAGTTAGTCATGATAAAACCGTCGATGATGATCGTCATGCCTAACTCTGCAGCCTGTAGCATACCTCCTGCTGCCGCCACCATTTCAAAGCCTCCGAACCAACGCAGGATATCTTCTGCCGTACCGTTTCCCTGATAATTGTCTGTGGCCCGTTTCAGTACCTGATATTTATGTTCGATACCCTGGTTGTCCAGTCCGCTTCCGGCACCGACGCATTCTTTTAACGGAATTCCGGTGAAAAAATACATCCAGACCGATGAGGCCGAAGTATTGGCCATGCCCAATTCGCCGAAACTGATGATGTTGGTTCCTTCCTGATAAGCCAATTGTACCATTTCTGCCCCGATTTCGATGGCGCGTTCCATCTCTTCGGGCGTCATGGCAGGTCCGTAAAGGTAATTATCGGTACTCTTCCTGATTTTCCGGTGAATAAGTCCGGGCAGATCCCCGAAATCGGCATTCACTCCGCAATCTACCACTTTCAGTATGAAATGATGCTGGCGTGCAAACATATTGATTCCGCCGCCGCCTTTCAGGAAATTGTATATCTGTTGTGCCGTTACTTCCGGGGCAGAAAAGCTGACTCCTTCGACAACCACACCATGGTCGGCTGCAAACACAATATTTTGAGGAGTTCTCAAAACAGGAGAGAGGCTTTGTTGGATGGTACCGATCCGGACTGCCAATTCTTCCAACCGTCCTAACGAACCTTTCGGTTTTGTCAAATTATCGATTTTATCCTGAAGTGCCGGTACGATCTTTTTATCCGGCGTTTTGATATTGAAAGTTCTCATATCGTATCCTATTATTTTTTATCCTTATTACCTTTCACTTTTTTTACCTCCCTGCCTTTAGCTTTATAGCCTTTAGCCTTTTACCTTTACTCCTATTCCCGAGACCATCAGCACCACCTCGTCGGCTTTCTCTGCGATGTATTGGTTTACCCAGCCTTGCATATCGGTAAACCGGCGTTGGATGGTGTTTTCGGCAACTCCACCCATACCGATTTCATTGGTCACAAAGATAAAAGTCGCTTCCTGGGCTGTAAATCGGTCGAACTCTTCTTTTAGTTCTTGTAAAGCCAGGTCGACATTCGAATCCTGATCGAAAAAGAAATTAGTACCCCACAAGGTAACACAATCGATCACGATTACCCGTCCTTGCAAGTGATGTTTACTCAGGGCTTTTTCTTCCTCGATATTTGTCCATTGAGGTCCCCGGTCACGTTGATGCCGTTCGATACGTTTACGGTATTCTTCATCCCATACCCGCGAAGTAGCCATATAAACAGGACAGTCGGATAGTTCCAACGCTAAACGCTGTGCATAACCACTTTTACCGGAACGTTGCCCTCCGGTGACTAAAATAATTCTTCTTGTCATTCCTCAGAATTTGAATTCGTAAAGATATAAAACAAAGAAAATCAAAATTCATAAATTCTTATTTTTTTCGTAACTTGCACAAAAGTTGTTCATGATATTTATCTGATTGGAAATGAAATAAATATACGGAATTTATCCGGCGTGAACAACTTTTTTATGCGTTTATGCCAGATGTATAACGGGTTAATTTCGTATATTTGTAGCATGTACGAAAAAAATCCCGAAGAAGAAACGTTCAAGACTTTCTTCTTGAAATACCATGATGTGTTGGTTTTATATGCCGCAAGTATTCTGAAAAATGTTGATGCGGCAGAGGATGTCGTGTTGGGTTGTTTCGTACAGGCTTGGGAAAGCTCTCTTTATAAAAAACTTTCTGATGGGTTGGATAAATACATGTTTCATGTGGTCAAGAATGCTGCTTTAAACGAGCTGAGAGACTGTAAACGCAGGAAAACCCGCCATGAAAAAATGATGGAAGGAATGCCCGTGGCAGAAATCATGCATGAAGATGAGCAAACTGAAATAGATGTTTTGTACTTCGCGATAAACCAGCTTCCTCCGGAGCGTCGCCGTATTTTTATGATGGTGTATGCCGAAGGGAAAAAATATAAGGAGGTTGCCGAGCATTTGCAAATCAGTATTAATACTGTCCGAACCCAGTTGTCGCGTTCGTTGAAGTTTCTGCGGGAGAAACTGGAGGGACACATGTTTACCATATTATTGCTTTATTTCAGAAAATCGGAATAATCAGGGTGGTGTCGCAGGAATTGGCGATACAAATGGGATTGTTGCAATTTTTTTATAAAAAAATGGGATTTCCTGTCACATGATTTGATGGGTGGTGGTGTTATTTGTATAAAACCAGGAGTATGGAAGACGAAATATTAAAAATTATGGCGGCTGAAATAGCGGGGGAGAACGTGACGAAAGAGGAGAGGGAGAAGATGAACAGGTGGTGGGAAGAGAAAAGAGGGAATGAGAGAACGTATAAGATGTTGATGGGTGAGTTGGGTGAGGTCGTGAGGTTGGTGAGACAGCAAGGAGGGTTGGATAGGGAGAAGGCCTACGAGAGGTTGGAGAGCGATATCCGGAAGAAAATGACGGTACGGAAGGGTAAGATACGGCGGATGAGGTGGTGGTCGTTTGGGGCGAGTGTGGCAGGGGTGTTGTTGATATTGGGTGTCGGGATAATGTTATGGATGAAGCCGGAAGAGAATGGAGTCTGGGAGGGCGAAAAAACGGTGGAACCGGGAATCGGGCAAGTGGTGTTGACGCTGGGAGATGGTGAAAGCATGCCGTTGAAGCGGGATACGAACAGGTTGATTTTTGGGGGTACGATGTTGCAGGTTAGGAATGAACGGGGAACATTGGTATACTCGAGAATCAAAAGCAAGGAGGCTTCGGAGAAGATTGTCTACAATACGTTGACGGTTCCTGTGCGTGAGAGGTTTCAGCTTGTTTTGGCGGATGGGACAAAGGTGTTCTTGAACTCCGGTTCGGAAATGCGTTATCCGGAGAGGTTCGGGAAAGCCAGAAGGGAAGTTTTCTTAAAAGGAGAGGCATGGTTTGAGGTGGCGAAAGATAGCGCCCGTGAGTTTTGGGTACATGCAGGAGCGATGGATGTGAAGGTGTTGGGGACTTCTTTTAACGTGAAGGCTTACGAGAGGTTGGAAACGGTGGCGACGACGCTCGTCGAGGGGAGTGTGGAGGTGGCATGTGCCGGCAAGAGTTTTCAGATTGTGCCGGGAGAGCAGTTTGTATATGACAAGAATAATCGGGTGATGGATGTGAGGATGGTGGATACAGAATCGTATGTTTCGTGGAAAGACGGGTATTACAAATTCCGGCAAACGACATTGGAAGAGATTATGGAGACGTTGTCTGTCTGGTATGGATTGAACGTGTTCTACGTGAATGAAAGTGCGAAACAGGTAGAGTTCACTGGAAAAGTGAAACGGTATGAGGATGCCCGTATGTTGCTGGATAAATTCGAGCAGACCGGAGATGTAGTATTTGATATAAAAGGGAATAATGTTTTTATAACAATAAAGCAAAAAAAGCCGTTCGCACGGGAGTGGAACAGCTTTTTAGTTAAAGCACGCGGCATGGTGTGGCAATCTTGACCGACGTGCAAGGTAAAATTCTAATGTACAAAAGTATGAAAAAAAAGTCAAATCAGACAAGAGCCGGAGGGTGGATTCTTGTCCCTAAGTGGATGATGAAGATGAAAGTCGTTTTTATTTTATTGGTTTGTAGCTTGGTGCAGGTGCAGGCAGCAGTGAGCGCTCGCCAATCGAAAGTTTCAGTAGAGCTGAAAAACGTGACATTGGAGAAGGTTTTTCAGGAATTGGAAAGGCAAACGGGTTATAGTTTTCTCTATAATCACAGGGAAGTGGTGACTTGGAAGAACGTGAGTATCAGTGCAGAGAATCAAGGATTAGAGGCGGTGCTCAAAGACTTGTTGCCTCGCTTGGGAATGTCGTTTTCTTTTGACGATAATTTGGTAATTATAAAGGCAACCTCGTACCAGGAACCCGAGAAGAAGTTTGTTCGGGTGAAAGGCTTCGTATATGATGCGGCCAAACAGCCTTTGCCGGGGGTAACGGTAAGGGTTGTCGGCACTACTATTGGTACGGCTACAAATGAGAAAGGTTGGTTCGCATGGGATTTGCCTTTGTTGAAAGGGACGTTGGAATTTTCATCTGTCGGTTTTAAGAAACGGCGGGTGGAATTTTCTGAAAAGACGGCGAGAGATACGTTGCGTATTACCTTGACGGAAGATGTATCCGATTTGGACGAAGTGGTTGTCCGGGCTTACGGTACGCAGAATAAGCGGGAGATGGTGAGTGCAATCTCGACCGTGACGGCAGAAGAGATGAAGGAGTTGCCGGCGGCGAGTATCGCAGATATGTTGCAGGGAAGATTGGCGGGTGTGAATATCGTGCAGCAGTCGGGAGCGCCGGGTAGTGCTGCGGTGATTGCGGTGCGGGGGTTCAACTCTCTGTTGGTGGACGGTGCGAGTGACGGACAGCCGTTGTGGGTGGTGGATGGAGTGCCGATGTACTCGTTTGTCTCACCGGTGACCGGAACGAATACGCTGGCTGACCTGGACCCGAGCATGATTGAATCGGTACAGGTGTTGAAAGATGCGGCGGCGGCATCGATTTACGGTAGCCGTGCGGGCAATGGGGTGATTCTTGTTACAACGAAGAAGGGAAAGGTCGGTGAGGCCAAGTTTTCGGCAAATGCTTCCTACTCGATTTCACAATTGATGGAATATCCCGAGCAGACGGGCGGACGCATGGAGAGATGGCTGGAACTTAAATTCCGGAGGAATATCAAGAATAATTATTACGATTGGGCGACAGGGAAGTATCACGTCCCTACTTCGTACGAGGATGTGTACCGCAATGGAAACGGTATCTACGACCAGTTTTGGGGGAATGGTTACTGGGGTTCGCCGAGCCTGATACATTCATTGCAGGATAGTCTGGACCCTTATTACAACAATAGTACGAACTGGTGGAAGTATGCTTTTCGCAGGAGCAAGGTGGTCAATGCAAATGTGCAGGCTGTAGGAGGTACGGAGCGTTTCCGTTATATGGTGGGACTCGGATATTATGACGAGCAGGGAATCATGATTAACAGCGGATACAAACGTGCGAACCTGATATCGAACCTGACAGCGCAATTCACACCGAAATTGCGGATGGATACGCGTGTGTATCTCTCTTATGTGGACCGGACAATGAATCGCTCCTCATCATCGGGCTCCTCCAAGCATACCCGCTACGAGGGGTTGTCTGTGAATCCGTCGCAGCAGCTTACCGTCTTGCCTGCCACAAAGGAACTGGAGGCAGAGTGGAAAAAGTCTGTCCTGGGAATCAAGGATCGCACGGACGATTATCGTGCAATGGTGACTGCTTTTCTTGAGTATGAGCTTCTCAAGGGATTGACCTTCTCGGCATCAGGGAATATCGACTACTCTCAGTCGAACCTGAACAAGTATACTCCCGGTGTGTTTGACGAATATCATCACGAAAGCAAGTCGGAAGGAAACATCGGCCGGCAGGTGATGCTTTCTTCGGAGGAGTTGTTGCATTATAACACGAGCGTGAACGATGTGCATAATATTGATGTACTTTTGGGTATCAACACAAACAAGGAACAGGCATTTTCGATGTACGGTTATGGGTTGCGGGGAGTGAGCGATGATGTGTACTATTATAACCCGCAGAAGGTGCCGCCGGTGGTGAATCACGGAACACCGGAGTTCCCGGAATATGCAGCAACGCGCTATTACTCTTCGGATTTTACCGAGAAACGGATGGTGAGTTATTTCGGCCGTCTGGGATATAATTACAAACAGCGTTATTTGCTGGAGTTTACATTCCGTCGTGACGGTAGTTCTACGTTCGGTGAGGGAAACCGTTGGGCGAATTTCCCGTCGGTGGCTGTAGGCTGGTCGTTTTCGGAGGAACCATTCATCAAACGCTTTACCGGAAGCTGGCTGAATTGGGGTAAGATTCGCGGTAGTTATGGAAAATCCGGACAGACATTCACGAGCGCTTACCTCGCTCACGGATTGATGAACATTATGGACAGGAACTTCTTCGGGAAGACGGGGGTGACGACTGACAAACCTGTGTCGCCTTATCTTACCTGGGAGAAGACAAATCAGTATGACCTGGGTTTGGATATGGATATGTTCAATTATCGTTTGAATATGAAATTGGATTACTATTACAAATATACCAGTTCGCTGATTTATGATATTCCGATTCCGGGCAGTTTGTATACGTTCGGTGCGCAGGTGGAAAATGCGATGGAAATTTCCAACGAGGGGCTTGAGCTGGAGTTGCAGGCAGATATCTTGCGGGAGAGTGCTGTGAGCTGGCGGATGAAATTCAATATGGCAAGAAACTGGAACCGTTTTGAAAAGTCGTATTCGGGGAAAGATGTAGTGGACGGTGACGGGACGCTACTGGTAGCCGGCAGACCTTTGAACGGTTTGTACGTGTGGGCACACCGGGGGTACTACAACTCGGATGCCGAGGTACCTCGCTTGTACAAGATTGACGGACAGGAGATATACTTCAACGGTGTGGCGACAGATGGAATCAGCGGCGCTGTCGGTAATTATCGTCTGCTTGACTTGGATGGCGACGGGAATCCGGATTCATATTATGCGGGTTCGCCGCTTCCTTTGGCTCATGGAGGATGGGTGAACGAATTGATGTGGAAGAATTTCGACCTGAACGTACTGGTGAATTTCACAATCGGGAGAAAAATGATTAACAACCGGATGGGGCTGGGGTTCAGCACACAGTCAGAGAATGGCCATTTGACGAAGTTGTTCGATTACCGCAAGTTGAGACCATGGGACGGGGTGAACAAGAATCCGAATGCTCCGGCATGGGGAAACTCCCTCAGTATGAATACGGACTCGGCTATCGAGAAGGTGCACCACCTTGCCTTGAAGCAAATAACCTTGGGATATAATCTTCCGGACAGGATATCCAAGAAGGCAGGGTTCTCGGGAGTACGTTTCTTCCTGACAGCAGAAAACCTGTTCTATTTGAGCAACTACTCGGGCGGAAATCCGGAAGTGGTGAATATTTACACGGGACGTGATAATGGCGATACTTATCCATTACCCAGAAAGTATACGTTGGGATTAACTCTTAATTTTTAACGGACATGAGAAGATATATTTACATATTTGGTTTGACAGTTTTGTTTTGGGGGACTTCTTGTGCGGATTTTATCAATATCCAGCCGGAGAATGCAACCACCTATTCTAATTATTACAAAAACGAGAAGGAGCTGGAGGCTGTGCTGACCGGCTTGCAAGTCTATTTGAGGCAGGCTGTGGGTGAGTTTACCGGTGGCGATATTTCCAGAGCCGGAGAGATATTGGATTACGACAGATCTTCGCGCAAGGGGTTGACATTGTCGAATGTAGGAACGTGGAAATATTATTATTACACGATTTATCAGGCGAATTTGATTCTGGAGAATACACACCGTTTCAAAGGAGACCCGGAGAAGCTGAAACCCTATATTCAGCAGGCATATTTCGCCAAGGCGGTGGCTTATTTCTACTTGGCGATGAATTACGGGCAGGTGCCGATTACAGGCTCTACAATAGAGTTCTCTAAGTTTCCTCAGAGCCCGATAAGCAGTGTGTTGGATGAGGCGGAAAAATGGGGACTGAAGGCGATGGATTTGCCGACATACGAGGAGTTGGTGGCTACTTCAAAAGAATCCCGTATGAAACAGTATGGCAGCAAGGGTGCCGCGGCTGCTTTGTTGGCTCATCTCTACGCGTGGAGGGCCGGCGTGGAAGGCAAGAAAGAGTGTTGGGCGAAGGCCGAGGAGTATTGCACTATGCTCATAGAGGGGAAGGTAGGCAGTTACTCGTTGGCTGCGGATCCTGAGACCGTTTGTACAAGCGTGATGAAAGGAGGAAGCGCCGAGTCGATCTGGGAGATTTACTATGACTCACAAGAGGGTTTGCGCACTGATTTGCCGATCACCTTCCCGATAGCTCTGGGAAGTGCGCATCCGATTAACAATCAGTATTCAGACGGATATTACAAGAGTACGGTGAGAATGATGTATGCTCCCGAAGATTTGCGTAGGGATGCCTATTTTTGGAATATTGATGCGGATTCATTGTTCCTGATTTATAAGAGCAATGCGGAGGTTTATGCTGCAACGGAGCATAAACCGGGAGATTCCATCGTAGCAGCGGAGGACAACCAAAAGCTGAAACGGGCATTTTTGTATAAGTTCCGGTATGCACATTACATTAAGCTTGCGTACACCCCGGAACTTCAGTTTGCCGGAATCAACCAGTATAAGGTGATTTGGAGATTAGGCGAGATTTATTTGCTCCGTGCAGAATGTCGGGCCCGTCAGGGAAAGACAAATGCCGTAGACGATTTGAACGAGATCCGTCGCCGGGCTTATGGGGATGATATGCACGCTTTCCCGAACTCCGATGATGTGGAGAAAGGGCTGAGCGGGAATATCCAGCTGGCTATTTTCAGAGAGCGGGAGAAGGAGCTGGTGGCTGAATATCACCGTTATTTTGACATTATGCGTAACGGTTGGTGTTTCCTGAGAGGGGATGATACGCATGATTATATCAGGAAGGAGATTTCCGAGGCTTACGATAAGCTCACGGATAGAGATATTCAAGATGGCGCTTTGTATCTGATGTTGGGAGCGGACTGTTTCTCCAATAATGATTTGATTCGCCAAAACAGGTATTGGAATCGTCGTTCGAATTAAAAGAAGAATATTATGAGAAAAATGTTATATACAATATGGTTTTTGGGCTCGTTATTACATGTGGGGTGTACAAAAGACAATTATATCGACACAGGGATTAGTAACGGACGTTATCATGGGAATTTGATGCAGTATATGGCATCAAACTCCTACGATTGGGATTCTACGATTCTGTTGGTTCGCCATGCGGGAGAGGAGATGGTGCGACTTTTCGAGGGGAAAGACCCGGCACACAAGGAGATTACGTTTTTCGGTATCACGAATCATTCGATTCGTCGGCATTTGTTGGAATTCGGTCACAAACGGGTGTCTGACCTTGATCCGGAGTGGTGTCGTGAAATGTTGTTGAGACATGTGATCGACGGGAAACTCTATCGGAAGGACATTCCTTACGGAGAACCGACAACTTACGGAAGCCCGGGAACGGGAGGCAGCTACTTGACTACCTTGGCAGGTACGCAAATATGGGTGTTTATCATGAAGCAGTCGAAGAATGGAGTGGTAGAGAATGCGCCTAAGCCGATACACATCAGTTTTATGAACAGTCAGCCTATTTTTGCCATTGCCTCGGGAGATATCGAGCCGGACAATTGTATAGTGCACGCATTGGAATATAATTTCGCATTGGGGTATGAACAATAATTCAAAAAAGTACATGAAGATGAAACAAATAATGATATGGATGATATTGGCAGTGGGCCTGTCGGTCGGAGCCTGCCATCAGACAACGGTCGGCTACCTGTTGACAGAGAACGCATCTTACGACCCGGACACGATGTATATTCGCAAGACGTTAGATCCGGAATTGGATGCTGTCCGGATTGAGAATAAGGCTCCTTGGGTGAGTTTGGCGTTACAAGGATACGAGGGGACTCAGCAGATTTTATTCAGCGTGGAGTCGGTGACTTCGAATCAGGGAGAGGAGGCTGCGGCGATTTTCAAGAAAGACTTGACAATCCGTGGAGGCGGAGTTTTGCTGTACCCGTTAGAGAATGATGCGAAACCGGGCGTCTATAAGGTGTCGGTTCGATTGACGAATCCCGGATACTCTCACGTTTTGCGAGATGCCATGACGATCATCGTGGAGTGATAGATATAATTTTTTGAAGATTCACAATAGAAGTGCAATTCGTGTAGAATCTTCAGTCCTCTACCTTGCTCGCCTTCGGGCGAGCAAGGTAGAGGCTGAAGTGTTCTGACTGTGGTGCTGCTGTAAAGTATCACATCGTATGCCCGACAGACCGAACTTGTCTTTCAGTATCTGTTCCATCGGCTTGAGTGTGCTGGTCTCCGCCGTGTTCCCCGGCTCGATGCACATCGCCGGCGGGAAGCCGTCATGGTCCATGAACAGCCCCGGCTGTACAAGGGGCAGCGGACGGCCCTCTTTGCAGTGGCCAAACCGCACCAGTCCGCATTCCTCCTCCCGCTCAAAGAAGTAGTTCGTCGGGTTATAGTACACAACCTGCGTATTACGTTTCCAAAGCTTCTGGCTGCGCTTATACATATCTGCCTGTATCTCGCTGAACTCCGTGGCTGGTAGTGACAATGCCCTGTACACCTGCTCCAGCGTGCATTCCGGCCGCCCGAAGAACTTCCTGGTGTCCTCCAGCGGTGAGCGCTTTGACCCGGGATACAATATCCGGGTGTACACCGGCATGGACAGGATACTGTTAAGGTCGTTCCATCATCTGCGCGCTACCCCTTGATGGTATAGAGGTATGTGAAACGACCGCCTGGTTTAATGACAAGTCTCATCTTTGCAATATACCGTTATATACCACAAATTAATTAAGGAATATTTGACAAAAAAAGACCTTGGAGGGCCTGCTGGCAAATAAAATAGAAAAATTATTGTATCAAACTACCGAATATTGTTGTAATCTCGAAAAAAGTGTTTATATTTGGGGCATGAATCAGAATTAAACTCATAGAGTATGAAGTAGTTTTGAGTATATAGTTTTATACTTTATAATCATCTGACTATCAACTCTTATTAAGAGATTCATAAAAGTTCCAAAATTTTTCCCAAACGACCACCAAAAAAACGTCCGTTTTTTTGGTGGAATTTTATTTTCAGAACATGTCATTTTTGTATAAAAATATTATTGTGATAAGACAAATATGGTGCTGACCCGGAACTTTTACCTGATATCCTGTCGGATGATAATATATGTATACACATTTTATACATACTTTTCGGGGAGGTAGTATGATATTGTTAACTAATAATGCAAAAGAGGTATGAAGCTGATTGATTTGATCGATGATATGGAAGTAAAAAAGTGGGTCTTGATATTTTGTATCCTTGGCGTGTCATTTACCGACAACGTCGGAGATATAAAACTGGCTGAGGTATTCAGTAATAAAAAAGTAAAAGAGTGGGTCTTGATATTTTATATCGTTGGTGTGTCAGTACTTGTTTTAAAGGAATCGATAAAAATATAATAATGGTTTCGATAAAATGGATTTAAATAAACGAAGTAGCGATTAAAAAATAAAAGTATGGGAAAAATGTTTTTAATAAGGGGGGGCTGATCAGTAAAAAACATGATTTATAATCCCCTGAATGTGTGAGATAGTAATAGTCAGTAATGGCTTGAATTTTAATTAATTATAATTCTTTAGTTATGAACAGAAAATGGAAATTTACAGGTTTTGTGCTTGCAAGTGCATTGTTGCTTGGGTCTACAGGGACTTTTCTCGTAGGCTGTAAGGACTATGATGATGATATCAGTCATTTGCAGCAACAAATTGATGCTAACAAAAAAGCAATTGAGGGTATTGAAGCCCAAATCAAGGCAGGCGCCATCCTGACCAAAGTAGAGTCGGACGGTGCAGGCGGAGTGAAAGTGACTTTGTCCAATGGTCAGACCTATCATATTGAAAAAGGGGCCAAGGGAGAAGACGGAGCTCAGGGGATACAAGGACCCGAGGGCCCACAAGGCCCGATGGGTCCGAAAGGAGATGCTCCTACTTTTACAATCAATGAAGAAGGGCATCTGGTGGCAAGCTGGTCGGATGGCACGAGCAATGATTTAGGGAAAGTGACTCCTGAATTACCCGAAGTGGAGTTTACTATAAACGCTGACGGTCACCTGATCTATAACGGAAAAGATCTGGGGTCCATCAAAGGCGAACAAGGCGAACAAGGTCATTCTCCAAACGTTTCTTTTGAGCGAAGAGAAGACCATCTGTTTGTGACGGTCGATGGTAAGGAAACGGATCTGGGTAAGATCAAAGGGGAACCCGGAGCAACTCCTGAACTTCCTGATTTCCGGTTTTCAATTGATCCTGCAAGCGGCGATCTGACTGTTTCTGACGGAATGACAACAACCAATTTAGGTCAGGTTGTGGGTTCTATTAGCCTGGAAAATGGAGTATTCTATTATACTACCAGCAAAGGTAAGACAGAAATCGGTAAAGTTTCTTTCAAAGATGTCAATCTGAATGTACAGAATGATTATCTGTATATCGGAGAAACCAAGGTTGAACCGGCCATCCGTATGAATCAGAACATATATATACAGGAAAAAGAAGGTTACGTTGTTATCAATCTGCCGGGTAAAGATACTGATGAATATCGTCAGGTGATTATCCCGACCCAGAGCATTTTCTCTCAACGGCTCACCAGCATTGCGTTTGTTCCGCAGTATTACTACGACGGAGTTCCTGCTATTATGTTCAGAACTTTGGCATACCATGAACTAGGGGAAGATGAAAATGCCGAAGTCGAAATAGAAGAAGTCGACGCAGTAGGGGGTTATGATATTAATCTTAATATTAACCGGTATGATTTTTTCACCTCTGCACTTGCTACAGCAAAATATCGTCTGAATCCGCAGAGTGTGGGTATGGACTGTGCCGATTTCTCATTTGTAGGTGACAAAGCTGATTACATCTTTACCAAAGGCGGAGGAGCAGCTGATGCTCCCATTTCTATCGTAGGCAAACCGGTTGATAAAAATGGGGTAGCTGTATTTACAGTGAAGAAAAACAAGAAACTCAACCCGGGACAGGAAGTCGATCCAAATAAGGATCTGGATATCGTTGCCCTGAAAGCGGTATTGAAAAAAGGACTGACAGAAGAGGAAATGACTTCCGGAGCTAAACCTGAAGTATATTCTGAATATGCTCATGTGAATGAAACTTGCTTTACCCCAGCAGAGGTGTTTATCTCTGATTCTATGATGCTGTTAAAGAACAACCAGATGCATCATTATGCCCGTACTTTCGATAAAGCAACAATGGAAGCACCAAGGTATCAGGTGCCTTTTGATAAGCCTTTTAATCTGCGTGAGAAAATTGCTACCTGTTTGTTAAATCAACAAGGACATGAACAGCTGGATCTGGCAGCTTATGATTTGCGATATGCTTTTGCTAAAGCATCAACACCTTATATGGTAAGCAACGGCGGAGCAACGCAAACCGATCAACAAACCGTGATCGAATGTACAGATGCAGAAAAGGGTATTTTCAGCATTGTAGGAAACAACAGAGAATCCATCGGCCGTACCCCGATAGTAAGGGTTGATCTGGTTCACAATGGAAAAACAGTTGTCCGTGCTTTTATAAAACTGGAAATTGTTGCTGAAAAAGAAACGGATATCGTATTGAATAAAAAAGCAGAGACAATTACTTTAAGTTGTCCGGACGATGTAGTGAACATGGAATTCTCAGAAGAGGAAATCCGTAATGGTGTCTATCGGATTATCCAGGAAGGTGGTATGAGCCATGAAGAATTCTGGAATACTTATGAATTCTTGTCTGCAACAACAACTCCGATGGGTATTACTGTGCCGACTCTGGAATCTGGTAACAGCACTGACGGCCAGTTGACCAAGAAAGTATGCTGGAAGTTTACCCACCGTGAAATCGGAAACTTACCGGTAAACAGTTCTAAAACACTGACGGCACAATTAGTATTGAAGAATAAAGTGTCTACTTCTTCTTGTCCGGAAAAGGTGATCTTCACATTCGAGATCAGCGTTAAACGTCCTGCACTTACTCTGACAGTCACAGAAAATGAACAGTATTGGAATACCCAGAAGAGTGCTTATAATGTTAATGTTGCAATTCCGCAGAACGCACATGATGTGGCTGAAAACTGCATTTTCGACAATGCTATGGGACGGCAGATCTGGGTGAATGCCCCGGTTTTAGAAGGTTGGGATGATTGTATCTTCAAATCAGATAAGTGGAATTACCGAATAACCGCTGTTATTTATAATGGTGAAAGAACTACTTCGTTTACAGGTGTCCAGCTGACAGGTGCCCGTGAAAATGCCCGTATTATCCTGGACAAGTCGGATAATCGTGTAAAAACAGCACTGAATAGCCTGAACGGGTTACAGGCTGAAATAGAAATGTATACAGAAGCCTATAACGGAGACGTTTACTCATTGAAGAACTTCCTGGTGAATTTCATTCGTCCGGTAAACTTTAATCTGCCTGCAGGTTTGTCTGTAAAAGATGCTCAGGATGACGGGGATGTCGTGAACTTCCAGTATAACGGGTTGCTGACAGACTGGAGAAATGAAATGATCATTAAAGAAGGAACAGCAAATATTCCTTATTCACAGTACGACTGGGTGAAAGACTGTGGTGAAATACATGGTGAATGGATTCCTGCCTATCAGAAAGTGGTGACACCGGCCAAGTGGGAGTTTGAAACTGAAGAGGTGACTATTCAGAGTGGACAATTGCTGTATTCAGCTACTATTACACTGTTTACCAGACCTAATGTATTTAGTAACAATTGGTCTGTGTATAAATCCTTTACGGCTAAAGGACGTTCAGCAGCTGAAGCGCAGCAAAATGCAATGGCGTTGGCTAAAGCTAAAGAGCATGATGAAGATTTTTATGACGGATGGGACGGCACTAAAGCTTATAGATACACTGATACCCAAGAGATGACCGCTCCAAGTGAAGTTACTTTTACAACTGTAACTGGCATTACTTATACTCCGGCAACATACGAAACGGTGGATGCAGAATGGAAACCGACTTTATGTAATGAGAAACCGGTATATGATCCTTCTGTGGTGCATCAGGTAGGAGATAAGGACGGTTGCTGGACCTGGAAGGAAATTAAGGCATTTGACATGGTTCAGACGGGTCAGTACTGGAATTTCTACGGTCCGTTCGGGAATGTTGAGCTGGATCTCGGTAATGTAAAAACCAACCTGCAGTATAATAACTATCAGTTACCGGTATCCGTTACTTTGGAACAAATAGGTAACACGGTTAAATATGTGAATGTAGGTTCTCCGATTAAGGACGAATACATGATTATGATTCCTGCAACAATAAGCTATGGTTGGGGTATTCTTAGCGGTACTTTGACAATAACTGTAAAGCCGGTTTAATACCGGGTATGGTTGTGATTCCAGGATTGGGAGGTATTTGCCTCCCGATCTTTCTTCTATAAAATGTCTGATGTGCTAAAAGCTAAAAATATGAAAAGAAGTTTATTACTGGCTATCGTTTTATTTTGTGCAGAAATCTTATTTGCACAAAAGGGAAAAGAGGAAGCCGGGATTATTTTCAATCCACACTGGTATTTGCAGTTGCAGGGAGGAATGGGGTATACCGTGGGGGAAACCGGCTTTAAGGACCTGATATCACCGGCCGGAGCTTTGTCTGTGGGGTATCAGTTCTCGCCTGTCTGGGGACTTCGCGGAGGCTTTGGCGGTTGGCAGGGTAAGGGTGCCTGGTCGGAATCCACCCGGGATTATAAATTCAACTTCCTTCAGTTGAATGCAGATGTTGTGTTTAATCTGAGCAACTGTATCGGCGAATTTAACCCCCGGCGTTGGGTGAATACTTATTTTTTGCTGGGTATAGCAGGCAATCATGCTTTTGACAACGATGAAGCAGTTGCCATACATGACGAAGGATATACGATGCGTTACCTTTGGCGCGATAACCGTAATTTCGTCGCAGGACGTGGTGGTGTCGGATTTGATTTCCGGATCAGTAATAGCATTTCCTTTAATATAGAGGGAAATGTAAATGTACTTTCCGACCATTTTAACTCCAAAAAGGCGGGTAATGCCGACTGGCAGTTCAATGTTCTGGCAGGGTTTAGTTGCCGTTTGAATAAAAAACACCGCAAGGTGGAAGCTCCCCGGGAAATCATTTTTGAGGAGACTGTGCCGGTCGTAACAAAGGAAGAACCGGTTTCTCAGCCCGTGCTGCAGGAAACGAAGCAAGACCTCATAGACTCTGCTGCGCTTACTGCCCGTCAGGATATTTTCTTTGCCTTGAACTCTTCGGTGATTCTGGCGAGCGAAACAGCCAAAATCGATTCCTTGGTAGCTTTTATGAAAACACATACAGAGACACAGGTGGTGATTACGGGTTATGCTGACGTGCAGACCGGAAATCCGCGTTACAACAAAGTTCTGTCGCAACGGCGGGCAGAACAGGTGGCTGTATTGTTGACTGTTAATGGTATCTCCCGGGAACGGATAACTGTGTTTGCCAAAGGGGATACAGAACAACCTTTTCCTGTGATGGAACAAAACCGAGTGGCCATTTGCCTGATCGGTAAAAAATAGACAGAGCCGTCTGACTTTCCAAAGAGGGTGTCCAAAAAGTATTTGGCACCCTCGATTTATTCGTATCCCTATTGGAGACTGAAATCAAATATCCGATTCTACAAAGGGGTATTTTGCCT
>QWCE01000321.1_pt1 | contig 93640 bp, 79 predicted proteins | sample 1972531 | NCBI WGS metagenome assembly QWCE01 (sample SAMN09866716, study PRJNA288562) | Human gut metagenome isolate term4_stool, whole genome shotgun sequencing... | reverse complement strand
ATTCTTTGACAATTCCTATCTTAAAATCTGTCGTGTATTTGGCCATATTAAACCTCCAAAAGTTAGATTTCTTGGTCCAACTTTTGGGGGTCAGCACACGCCAGGCCCCCCCGGAATGGGGATTTCAGCGGAAAGGGGGGCTCACCTTGGCCCCCCGGAATGAGGATTTCGGCAGAAAGGGGGGCTTACCTTGGCCCCCCGGAACGAGGGTTTCGGCAGAAAGGGGGGCTCATGCAAGCCCCCCGGAATGAGGATTTTGGCAGAAAGGGGGGCTCCGCCATGCCCCCCGGAATGAGGATTTCAGCGGAAAGGGGGGGCTCACCTTGGCCCCCCGGAATGAGGATTTTAGCAGAAAGGGGGGCTCCGCCATGCCCCCCGGAATGAGGATTTCGGTAGAAAGGGGGGCTCCGCCATGCCCCCCGGAATAGGGATTTCGGCGGAAAGGGGGGCCGGCATTCCAGCGCCACGGCCCCCAGTCCCACCAGCGCCCGCGGCGCCTCCCATCACTTGCCCGGATTTCCCAGGAAGTCCTTGCCGGGGGCGGGGACTTCCCGGAGGCTTTCCCGCCCTTCCCGGTAGCCGGGGGTCAGGGTTTGGTCCCGGTCGACCAGTTGGCCCAGTTCCGGGAGGAAGGCCTCCAGGAGGACCCCGTCGGTGTAGGGCTCGCCGTAGGCCACGCTGCCTTTCATGAGGCGGAGGACTTCGGTGGCGGCCAGCTTGCAGGCCCTGTCAAAGGAGGAGCCTGTCATCAGGAGGCCCAGGAGGATGGTGGAGTAGAGGTCCCCGGTTCCCTGGTATTGGACATCGAAGTAGTCCTGGCTCAGGCTGGTGATTTTGCCGCGGTCATAGAGTCGGCAGGCGATTTGGCCCTCTTGGTCCCCGGGGCATGAGGTGACGACGATTTCTTGGGGACCCATATCGGCCAGCTCTTCCAGGAGGTCTCGGAAGGCTTCGGGGCCGATTTCGGGATTGTAGGGCCGGTCGAGGAGGAGGAAGAGCTCGGTCAGGTTGGGAGTGATGACATCGGCCTGGGCTACCAGCTTCCGCATTTCTCCCGCCATATCGGGGGAGATGGAGGCGTAGAAGTCACCCCGGTCCCCCATGACGGGGTCGACCATGACCAGGCTATCCTCTCGCCGGAAGTCCCGAATCAGGTCACCCACCAGGTCGCATTGGCGGGGGGAGCCCAGGAAGCCGCTGTAGATGGCGTCAAATTCCAGGTGGAGGTCTTTCCAATGCCGGAAGCTGGCTTCCATGGAGTCGGTGAGGTCACAGAAAGAGTAGCCCGGGAAGGCTCCTCCGGTGTGGGTGGAGAGAACAGCCGTGGGGGCGGGGACGACCTGGATCCCCATGGCGGAGAGGGTGGGGATAACCACCGTGAGGGAGACCCGGCCGAAGCCGGACAGGTCGTGGATGGCGCAGCAGCGTTTTAATCTTGGCATAATATTAGCTCCTCGTATTCCGATAGCTTTCGATTCCGCAGTAGGTCACGGTGTCCAGGCCGTCCTCGGCCTTGAGGGTCCGGATGAAGGCCTCCGTATCCTTCACTCCGCGCTCTTCCAGGAAGTGGACCAGTTCGAAGCGGTTCATGGGGTGGCGCTTGCAGATGGTCAGGACCGCTTGTAGGGGGTCCTTCTCCGCACTGTCGAAGTCCTGGTCGGTCAGGTAGTCCAGGGCGGTCCCCCCAAGGAGGTCGGCGGCCCTTTGGACAGTCTTGTGGTTGGGCGCCTTGACCGTGGGGTCGGCCGGGGGCCGAACGGGGGTGTTGATGTAGACCCGGTCAGGCCGGATGGCATCGACCAGGGTCTTGATAGCCGAAAGCTGGTCGGGGCTGTCGTTCATCCCGGCCAGGAGCATGACCTCCAGCCAGAGCTGGCCTTGGTAGTCTTTGGCAAAAGCCTTGAGCCCCTCGATAATGGCCGGAAAGGAAATGTGGGGGGAGGGACGGTGGATGGCCCGCCAGGTGGGCTCATCGGCCGCCTCCAAGGAGGGGAGGACGATGTCCGCCTTCATGAGGGCCTGTCGGACCTCCGGCCGGTCCATGTTCCCGGAATTGGTGATGACCGCGACCGGCTTGTCCTGGCGGGCGTGAAGGCCATCGATCAAGTCATCCAGCCGGGAGTAGAGGGTGGGCTCCCCCTCTCCGCAGACGGTGATCGTATCGTAGCTCACCCCTTCCTCCAGGAAGCTGTCTACTTCCGCCAGGAGGTCATCCAGGGGGAACCACTCCTTCCGGTCTCCACTCATCCGGTTGGTGGTCCCCAACATGCAGTAGTTGCAGGCATAATTACAGGTCTTGCCCGGGATGGGGCTGACCCCCAAAGACCGGCCCAAGCGCCGGGAAGGGATAGGCCCATAGACGTGTTCACGTTCCTTCACCATTGACTCCTCTCTTTCAGCCATATGCCGTAAAAAAAGAGATGACCACAAAAGCTGTGCTCATCTCTTGGTCCTCTTTCGTCGGGTGACTTCCTTCGAATTAGAGGATGGGGCAGGTGTTTCCTCCCGCATCATCCGGATCGACGGCCTCACCCTGGACAAAGTTCTCCTTGAGATACTCAATAATATCCATGGACTCATACATGGGCTTTTCATCAATAAAGAGGCAGGGGACCATGTCCTGTCCGCCCTGTTTGATCAGGTAGTCTTCGTTAGCCGGGTCGGCCTTGATGTCAACTTCTTCGATGCCTTGGATCTGGTTTTTCTCGATGAAAGACCGGACTTTCTTGCAGAAGGGGCAGGTTTCTTTATAAAAGAGACGATACTGTGTCATATGTCTTCCTTTCCGTTTATCCATCTTCTCATGGATAGGGCGACCGGGACGGAACCCAGTCGTCAAGTTTACTAAAATTATTTTACCCATTTTCTCTACCTCTAAAAGAGGGGGCCGATCTCTTCAGCGACCTGTCGATATTTATAAGCCACCCTCTCCACTTTCAGCCATCCTCATGAATACATATTCCGGACATTTTTGAAAAATAAATGGTGGGCATGAAAAGAATCGGGATATTTTCACATAATTATTTTTCAAGTTTTTTGTTCAATGGGCAAGATCTTGTTGGTCGCTTGGATGGAGCCACAAGAGAATTGATAAGTTTTCAGCCTCATGGACAATTTATTCTTGGCTTGACCCCTTGTAGCGGATTTGTCCAAAAAGTCAACCGCTTATTTCTTAGGGGGCTTATCCACCGTTTTGTGGAAAGAATGTGGACAAAGAGGCCTACAATTCGGCTTATCCTCAAAATTATCCACATTATCCACAGATTTTGAGGAGGGCTTTGTCCACAAGCTTCCCAAAATGTCCCAAACCCTCCCCCTCCATATATTTATTCAAAGGGCCATCTTAGGCCCTTGTCTAAAAAAACTATGCAAAGGATCCCTAAGACTTATGGATGAATAGGTTTTGTAAAAAGGGAGTGGGGTATGTAAAGAGAAAGTAAATTAATAAAAGGAGGCTCCATATGAAAGTTCATTTTGTTGGAAAAAATATCTCCATTCGTGACAACTTTAAGGACCTGACCCTTGAAAAACTGGAAAGACTGGACAAGTACTTTGACGAGGATGTCCATGCCACGGTCACCATGTCCACCGAGGGGAGCCAGGAGAAGAGGGTGGAAGTAACCATTCCTGTTCCCGGCTCAGACGCTATCCTCCGGGCCGACCAAACCTCCTTTGATATGCTCCAGAGTGTCGACCAGTGCGTCTCGGCCCTGGTTTCCCAGATCCGGAAGTACAAGACCAAGCTCAAGAACCGCCACAAGGACGGGACCAAGACCGGCTTCCTCTTCGACCAGATTGAAGACCTGCCTGAAGAGGCGGTTGCTGATGACGTACCGGACATCGCCCGGGAGAAGAGAATTGACGTCCAGCCCATGACCCCGGAAGAAGCGGTCCTTCAAATGGACCTTCTCGGCCACGACTTCTTCCTCTTCCTGAATATGGAAGAAGATACCCTCTCCGTGGTCTACCGGAGAAAGGCCGGAAACTACGGCTTAATCACTCCGGAAGAAGGCCGGTTTATGAAATAAATCTCCCGGAAGAGTTCCATGACCTTCCAAAGCGTCCCAAATTGTCTTTTCGGGTCCCGTCCTTGTGGCGGGGCCTTTTTTTGCCATATTGCCAACAAATTTTTGTGTATAATGGTTCTGTATGATTATTTTGAAATTGGCTCATGAGCAAGCAGGGAGATTTTCCCCACTCAGGAGTCACCTGCTTGATGATAAAACTCTGAATAAGATAGGAAGAAGGGAAAATGGGTTTATTTGATTTCTTGACCAAGTCCTTCAGTGAAAAGGAAATTGATCGGATCCAACCGCTGGTCAACCGGGTCCTGGACCTGGAGGAGGAAATGGAGGCCCTGTCCGACCAGGCTCTCCAGGCCAAGACCGAAGAATTTAAGAAGCGCTACCAAGAGGGCGAGACCTTGGATGACCTCCTGGTGGAGGCTTTTGCGGTTGTCCGGGAGGCCGCTTGGCGGGTCTTGGGCATGAAGCCCTACCCTGTCCAGATCATCGGGGGCATCGTCCTCCACCAAGGCCGGATTGCTGAGATGAAGACCGGTGAAGGAAAGACCCTGGTCTCCACCATGCCGGCCTACCTCAACGCTATCGCCGGCAAGGGAGTCCACATTGTCACCGTCAATGACTACCTGGCCACCCGTGACTCCGAGTGGATGGGGAAGGTCCATGAATTCCTGGGCCTCCGCGTGGGCTGCATCCTCCAGAACATGTCCACCAGCGACCGCCAGGCCGCCTATAATGCCGACATCACCTACGGAACCAACAACCAGTTCGGATTCGACTACCTGAGAGACAACATGGCCATCTACCAAAGCGGCCTGGTCCAAAGGGGCCTCCACTACGCCATCGTCGATGAGGTGGACTCCATCCTGGTCGATGAGGCCCGTACCCCGCTGATCATTTCCGGCCAGGGGGATCCCTCGACCGAGATGTACTCCCGGGCGGACACCTTCATCCAAACCCTGGAAGGCCGGATTATGGACCCGGATGAGGACAATATCAACCCCCTGGACCAGCTTCTGGACGGGGCTCCGGAATTGGAGAAGGTGGACTATCTCGTCGACATGAAGAGGAAGTCCGCCAACCTGACCGAGCAGGGTAACGATAAGGCCGAAAAATTCTTCCATGTGGACAACATTTCCGACCCCTCCCACATGGAGCTCATGCACTACATCAACCAGGCCCTCAAGGCCCGGACAACCATGAAAAGGGACATCGACTATGTGGTCGTGGACGATGAGGTCAAGATCGTCGACGAATTCACCGGCCGGATTATGGAAGGTCGTCGCTACTCCGACGGCCTCCACCAGGCCATTGAAGCCAAGGAAAGGGTCCCCATCAAGTCCGAATCCAAGACCCTGGCTACCATCACTTTCCAGAACTTCTTCCTCATGTACGGGAAGCTGTCCGGAATGACCGGGACGGCCATGACGGAGAAGGATGAGTTCTCGGAAATCTACCACCTGGACGTCATCGAAATCCCCACCAACCGGCCCATGATCCGGAAGGACCAAAATGACCTGATCTTTAAAAATGAGAAGGGGAAGTTCGCCGCCATCGTGGAGGAGATCAAGGCTGTCCATGAGAGCGGACAACCCATCCTGGTGGGTACTGTGGATATTGAAACGTCGGAGCTGATTTCCGGCCTTCTGAAAAAGGTGGGGATCAAGCACAGTGTCTTGAACGCCAAGTTCCACCGCCAGGAAGCCGAGATCGTGGCCCAGGCGGGACGTTTTGGGACAGTCACCATTGCCACCAACATGGCCGGCCGTGGGACGGATATCGTCCTGGGCGGGAACCCGGAGTGGATGGCCAAAAAAGAAATGTCCAACAAGGGCTATTCGGATGAACTGATCGAATGGGCCGACTCCTTCCGCCACGTGGAGCCGGAGGACCGCTTCCCCCTGTCCACGGTCATTACCGAGGAAGAGGAAGCCGAGGCGGAAGTCCAGTTCATCACCGGCCGGGAAATCATGGATGCCCGGGCCCTCTTCTCCCAACTCAAGGAGAAATTCAGTCAGGAAACCAAGGAAAATGCGGAGAAGGTCAGGGAGGCAGGCGGCCTCTATATCCTGGGGACCTCCCGTCATGAGTCCCGCCGGATCGACAACCAGCTCCGGGGCCGTGCCGGCCGTCAGGGAGACCCGGGTGAATCCCGCTTCTTCATCTCTTTGGAGGATAAACTCATGTACCTTTATGGGGGAGAGCGGATGCGGAATATGTCCCAGTCCTCCATGTTCCCCGACGATGAGCCCATTGAAGCGGGCATGCTGACCAAGTCCATCGAAAGGGCCCAGTCCCGGGTGGAGGCCAACAACTTCGCCACCCGTAAGCGGGTTTTGGAATACGACAACGTCATGAACGTCCAGCGGAAGACCGTGTATGGAGAAAGAAAGCGGGTCCTGGACGGGGAGAACATGAAGGACTACATCAAGACCATGATTGAAGGGTCCATCTCCGACGCCGTGGATTCTTTCTGCCCGCCGGCTGTCCCTTCGGAAAGTTGGGAGCTGGAGGGGCTCTTCACCTACTTGAACACCCTCTTCCTTCCCCAGGGGATCCTGGCGGTAACGGATATCCGGGGGATGAGCCAGGAAGAATTCAAGGCCAAGCTCCTGGAGATCGCCTTCGATATTTATGAGAAGAAGGAGAAGGAGCTGGGTCAAGAGAATATGCGGGAGATGGAGCGGATTGTCCTCCTCCAGGTGGTCGACAGCAAGTGGATGGACCACATCGACGCTATGGATCAGCTCCGCCAGGAGATCGCCGTCCGGTCCTATGGTCAGGAAGACCCTGTCCGGGCCTACGGCAATGAAGGCTATGATATGTTCGCCGCCATGAATGAGGCCATCCGGGAGGATACGGTCCGCCTGATCTACCATGTGGTTCCGGCCTCCTCCCTGGAGAGGACCCAGGTGGCCAAGCCCACCCGGGAGATTTCCGGGGATGGCGGGGAAGAGGAAAACAAGCCCTTTGTCCGCAAGGGAAAGAAGATCGGTCGGAATGATCCCTGCCCCTGTGGGTCAGGAAAGAAGTATAAAAACTGCCACGGAAAGAACCAATAAGGAGGAAAGCCATGGATCACCACGAAATCATGGGCCTTCTGACCTCCATGGGGGAGGTCTTGGACGAACTTAGGGGGTCCCTTTGACATCGAAGGCCTGGAAGAGTCCGTCCGCCAACTGACAAAACAGACCATGGAGGCCGGGTTTTGGGATGACCCCGACCGGGCCAAAAAGGTCATGATGGACCTGGATGCCAACAAGGCGACCATCGACCGCTATGAGGGTCTGGTGGAAAGCCACCGGGACCTGGGGGATATGATGGAGATCCTCTCCGAGGAGGAATTCTTCCAGTCCCAGGAGGACCTGTCCGAAGAGGCCCGGCTTCTCAACAAGAAGGTCTCCGCCCTCCGGACTCACACCCTCCTGTCCGGGAAATACGACCGGAATAACTGCTACTTTTCCATCCATGCGGGCTCCGGAGGAACAGAGGCGACGGATTGGGCGGAAATCCTCCAGCGGATGTATGAGCGCTGGTTTGAGTCCCGGGGCTGGAAGTTCGAACAGACGGCCCTGACCCTCAACGAAACGGGCGGGGGGATCAAGTCGGTGGACTACTTTGTCACCGGAGCCTATGCCTACGGCTACTGCAAGGGGGAGAAAGGCGTTCACCGCCTGGTTCGGATTTCTCCCTTCGATTCCCAGGGACGGCGGCACACCTCCTTTGCCTCCGTGGATGTGTATCCGGAAATTCCGGATGTGGGGGAGATTGAGATCGACGAAAAGGACCTCAAGATCGACACCTACCGCTCCTCGGGGAAAGGGGGCCAGCACGTCAATACGACGGACTCCGCGGTCCGAATCACCCACCTCCCGACCGGGGTGGTGGTGACCTGCCAGAATGAAAGGTCCCAGATCCAAAACCGGGCCAAGGCCTATGAGGAATTGGTGGCCAAGCTGGTCCAAATTAAGGAAGAGGAGCACCGGGAGGAGATTGCCGACATCCAGGGCAAGTACACCCAGATTTCCTGGGGAGCTCAGATCCGGTCCTATGTCTTCCAGCCCTACACCATGGTCAAGGACCACCGGACGGGCTTTGAAATGGGGAATGTGGACCGGGTGGTCGACGGAGACCTGGATGATTTTGTGGATGCCTATTTAAATTGGAAAGCACAGGAAGAGGTGTAGCCATGAGAATGAAACGATTTTACATGCCCACGTTGAGGGAGGTGCCGGCGGATGCGGAGATTGCCAGCCACCGCCTCCTCCTTCGAGCCGGGATGATCCGGATGACGGCTTCGGGCATTTATTCCTACCTCCCCCTTGGGGAGAGGGTCCTTCAGAGGGTGGAGCGGGTAGTCCGGGAGGAAATGGACCGGGCAGGTGCCCAGGAAATCCGGACTTCCATCCTCCAGCCCCGGGAAATCTGGGAAGCATCGGGACGGTGGAGAACTTTCGGCCCGGAAATGTTCAAACTTAAGGACCGGAACGAGCGGGAATACTCCCTGGGCCCCACGGCTGAGGAATCTTTCACCGACCTGGTCAAGGAAGAAATCCGGTCCTACAAGCAGCTCCCCCTCAACCTCTACCAGATCCAGTGGAAGTACCGGGATGAGAAGCGGCCTCGTTTCGGGATCAACCGGTCTCGGGAATTCCTCATGAAAGATGCCTACACCTTTGATGTGGACCGGGAATCCATGGAAGCCGCCTACCAGAATATGTGGGATGCCTACGTCCGGGTCTTTGACCGCCTGGGTCTGGACTACCGGGTAGTCCTGGGGGACAGCGGGGCCATGGGAGGGAACCTCTCCCATGAGTTCACGGCCCTCTCCGAAGTGGGGGAAGGCGTGATTGTCTATTGCCCCGACTGCGACTATGCGGCCACGGATGAAAAGGCCGGGATGGCCGGGGAGGAAGCTCCGACCGAAGAGGCCGGCCAGGTGGAGAAGATCTCAACCCCCCATGTGACCACCATCGAGGACCTGGTGGACTTCCTGGGCCTGGATGCCGCCAAGATGGTCAAGGCCATCTGCCTCAAGGCCGGCGGAGACCCCGTCATGGTCTTCCTTCCTGCGGAAAGGGAGCTCAATATGGCCAAATTGGTGGCCTACCTCCAGGTCCCTGAACACGAAGTCGAGATGATGGACGATGAGACCATTGAAAAGCTGACCGGAGCCCAGGCAGGCTTCACCGGGCCTATCGGTTTGGATGAGTCGGTCCGGGTCCTGGTCGACCGGACGGTGACCGAACGGCCCAACCTCATCTGCGGGGCCAACGAAACGGGCTTCCATTTGAAGAACGTCAACTTCGGTCGGGACTTCGATGGGGAAGTGGTGGATGACCTCCGGATGGTCAAAGAAGGGGACCGGTGTCCCAAGTGCGGCGCCCCCCTCCACTTTGCCCGGGGGATCGAAGTGGGGAATATCTTCCAGCTGGGGACCAAGTATTCCGAATCCATGGGGGCCAGCTTCCTGGATGAGAATGGGAAGTCCCAACCCATCATCATGGGGTCCTATGGAATCGGGGTTACTCGGTCCATCTCCGCCATCGTGGAGCAGAACCACGATGACAAGGGAATCATTTGGCCCCTCCTGACCGCCCCCTACCAGGTCATTATCTCCATCATGAACATGAAGGATCAGGCCCAGGTGGACCTGGCCGAAAAAATCTATGCCGACCTCATGGACAAGGGGGTTGAAGTCCTTTTGGATGACCGGGATGAGCGGGCCGGAGTCAAGTTCAACGACCGGGACCTGATCGGGATCCCCCTCCGGATTACCGTAGGAAAGAAGGCCGGGGAAGACCTGGTGGAATATTCCACCCGCAAGGAGTTGGTCAACGAAGACATGACCAGCGGACAAGCCATGGACCGGGTCCTGGACCTTTGCGGAGACCTTTGGGAAAAGAGCGCGAGAGGAGATCTGTCCGATGAAAGCAAATAAAAGAATCCTGCTGGTGGCCCTTGTTTTGGCCTTGGGCCTGACCGCCTGTGGAGAGAAGAAGCCGGCCCAGGAATCCCAGAGCTCGGAAAGCCAGCCTGTCAGCCAGGCGGAGCCGGCGGAAGCCTCCTCCTCGGCGGAGGAATCCTCATCAGAGGAAGACAGCGAGGAAGAGAAGGCGGAGAAGGCAGCCTACAATGAACTGGTCAAGACCTATCCCGCCATCACTATTGACCAGGTGGAGGAAGCCCTGGATAAGAAAGAGGACCGCCTGATTTACATGGGAGCCACCTATTGCCCCTATTGTCGGAAATTTATTCCCTTGTTGGATGAAGTGGCCAAGAAAGAGGGCTGGACCCTCTATTACATGGACGCGGAAGCCCAAGGGGAGGAATTCGACCGCTTTGCTGAAGGAATTCAGGTTGAATATATTCCGGCGGTCCTTTTGGTCAAAGAGGGAAAGGTCCTTGCTTACGACACTAACCACTTTACCGAGCCTTTCACCAAGGAGGACATCCAGAGCAAAGTTGAAAGCTTGCTGAATAATTAGTGAATATCCGAAAAAAATCTGGAAAAATACGGTCGCTTGTATAATAATTATGCAAGCGACTTTTTTATTATCATTATAAATTTCTCTCATTCCTTGAAAAATCGCCTCGTTGTGCTATACTGAATCAAAATTACTACACGATTGAATCGTGAAGGAGGGAAAAATGAAAAAGAAATTGCTGGCACTGTCATTAGCGCTTGCTTTGACCCTCACCGCTTGTGGAAACAACGGTGGCGGAGAGAGCAAGTCCGGAGAATCTCAGGGAGAAAGCAGTTCACAACCTGCTGAAAACATTCCTGAGAAAGAATTGACCATTACTTATGGAACAGACTTGGCGAACATGGACTATGTAACAACCGCCAAGGAAACCGACCACCGGATCAATGCAAACTTAGTCGATGGACTTCTTGATAATTCTCCTACCGGGAAACTCGTTCCCTCTATTGCGGAATCCTGGAAGCCGAATGATGATAAGACGGTTTGGACTTTCAAAATTCGTCCTGATGTTCAGTGGGTCACCCATACCGGTGAAACTTACGACACTGTTAAAGCAGAAGACTTTGTCACCGGCGTTCGTCATGGTGCTGAATTCAACTCTGAGGCCGTTTATCTCTTACAGGGTGTTTTAAAGGGATATGATGAATATCTCGCTTCCGACTTCTCCGATGAAGCCTGGGATAAGGTCGGCGTAAAGGCCGTTGATGATACCACATTGGAATTCACCTTGGAGCAGCCTACTCCCTACTTCGATTCCATGACCACCTATTCTGTGCTATATCCAATCAACAAGGCTTTCCTCGAAAGCTCCGGCGATGGCTGCAAACTGGGTGCTCCCAACAAAGATAAGTGCGACTTTGGTGCCGCAAAGATGGACTCCATCCTTTACAATGGTGCTTACATTCTCACTGAAAACACCGCTAAATCCCAGCGCGTTATGACCAAGAACACGGCTTACTGGGATGCTAACAATGTACACGTCTCCAAGATCACTGAAGTCTATGATGATGGATCCGACAACTATTCCACAATCAAGGGCTTTGAAAACGGCGTTTACAGCCAGGCTGCTTTAAATCCAGGCTGGGCTGACTATGAAGACTATGTAAAGAAATATGAGGGAAAGACCCACTACACCCTCCCCAACGGAACAGCATTTGGCGTTGTCTTCAACTTTGACCGTCAGACTTTCAATGAAACCAACTATGCGACTGACGAGACGCTGAGAAAGAACACCCACGACGCTATCCTGAACGAGAACTTCCGCAAGGCTCTCCGTGCTGCCTACGACGTTGTCGCTGACCAGTCTGTCGACAACCCTGTTGATTTGGCAAAAGCATCTCAGCGTAACATCAACAACGCTCCTGATGTCGGCACCCTGTCCGATGGAACCATGTATCCTCAGGTTGTCACCGATGCTTATAACGAAGCAACCGGCGAAAAACGCGACTTGAATGATGGGCAGACGCCTTTCTTCAGCAAAGAAGAAGCCATGGAATTCATCGAAGCAGCGAAGAAAGATGGCGTCGTCTTCCCGATCCACCTGGATATGCTGGTCATTGAGACCTCCGATCGTCTGGTCAAGAAGGCCCAATCCATGAAGAAGTCCATTGAAGAGAACACCGAAGGCAACATTATCATTGAGCTCGTCATGAGATCCGAGGACACCGTCGTCAATATTGCTTACAAGGAATCCGATCCTAAGGCCATGGACTATGATATTTCCACCTTTACCGGTTGGTCTCCTGACTACAACGACCCCAAATCCTTCGTTGATATCTATTCCCCAACCACCGGCTACTATATGATGGCCACCGGTCTTGGCAACATGGAAAAGACCAAAGATGGTAAAGAGGTCATCGTTAACGAAGATCTGAAGAAGCAGTTGGGCTTTATGGACTATGAAAAGCTATACCGCGATGCGGACAAGATTACTGATGATATGGACGCCCGCTATAAGGCTTTTGCTAAAGCTGACGCTTTCTTAATCGAAAAATGTCTCTATATCCCCACCGGGATGAAGGCACGTGGTGATGTGGTTTCCAAGTACGTCCCCTTCACCAGAGCCTATGCCTCTTATGGTTTGGCCGATTCTAAATATAAGGGCCTCCAGATTTCCGATGAAATCATCACGACGGAAGAATACGACAAAGCCTACGAAGAATGGCAGAAGAATTTCGGAAAATAATTCTGGAAACTTGATGCCGATAGTGGAACTATGATTGAGGGGGTTGAGTGCATCTCAACCCCCTCAATTCAATCGTTGCTGGAAAGTGTAAGGAGACAAAATGACTCGCTATATCATCAACCGATTGATAAAGTCAATAATCTCTCTTTTGATCGTCGTATGCATTGTTGTGGGCATTCTCTATAAGCTCGTCCCGGTATCCAAAATCTTCCTTCAGGATGATGCCTATAAAAAGCTTAAAGGCAATCCAAAAATCGCCTATAAGCTAGCCACCATGGAGTCCCTGGGTTACCTAGACTATGTCACCATTCCGGAAATGTGTGCGCTGAAAGAGGGCGGATCCGGTTGCACAGAAAATGGTTCCGACGAACAAAAAAGAGTGATCGAAGAATTCGAAAAAGATGGTTATAAGGTTCAGCAGATGACGGAATCCGGGGAAGGCTATGGAGCCGTCTATGCAACCAAGGAGTATGGTGTTTTCCGCCTGGTCTGGAACTATTTATCCCAGATAGTTCAAATTGACGGCCCCAACCGGATTCAGGATCCGAATAATCCGGACCTGGAACGGGGTTACTCCTTTGGCACCGGTCCCAATGGTGCTCCGGCCATCAAATGTTCAGGATGTAAATATAAGTATCAGCTCTATTTCAACGGACGCTTCCCCTTCATCCATCAAAATGCGATTAAACTCTTTTTCGGGAACTCCTACCCGACCAATCAGGGCATTCCTACTCTGGAAGTCATTAGTGAGGGTCAAGGTCAGCTCAAGGCTACCGAGCAAACTTTTCCAACCGGAGAGGTGCTGAAAAGTCCAGTCAACCAATTCACCTTAAGCTATAAATCTGAACTGGATCATTTGGATCAGAAGCGCTATACCGACCACTATGCGAACGGACAAACGGTTCATCAGAACCCTTCGATGATCTCTACCTCTTATATTTTTGGTGTGAGTTCGCTGATTCTGACTTACCTCTTCGCTATGCCCTTTGCGATTTCCATGGCCCGGAACAAGGATAAGCTCATTGATAAGATCGGCATCGTCTATATTAATGTCTTGATTGCTGTGCCTTCTTTGGCTTTTATTTTCTTTGTCAAGTATATCGGGGTCTCCTTAGGGATGCCGGATAAGTTCCCCCACCTGGGCTTTGAGAACCCCTTGTCCTATGTTTTGCCCATTCTCATTCTGGGTCTCTTATCAACACCTTCTCTCATGCTCTGGGTCCGGCGGTATATGGTTGACCAGGAGACAGCGGACTATGTCAAGTTCTGCAAGGCAAAGGGACTGTCACGCAAGGAGATCTCCTCCCGCCACATCTTTAAGAATGCCATTATTCCTATCGTTAACGGTATTCCGGCCTCTATCATCCTGGCCATCTCCGGTGCCGTTTTAACCGAGGCTGTATTCGCCATTCCCGGCATGGGCAAGATGCTGCCGGATTCCATTAAAGCCATGAACAACAATATGGTCATCACTTTGACCTTTATCTTCTCGGCTTTGGCTATTTTCTCCGTTTTCCTGGGTGATATCTTGATGACCATCGTTGATCCTCGGATTTCTTTGAACTTGAAGAAGGGAGAGTAAGGATGACCGATCAAAACAAGAAAAGTCCCAACCTTCGGGATGAGATTGCTGAAGTCCTTGCTGAGGATGAAAAATCGGCTCAGTCCTTTGAAAAGGCGAGCGAAGAGAAAATTGTCCAACCCCCTTCTGCCGAGGAGACCCACAGCGGGCTTGAAGAAGTCGATCAGGTAGATCCCTTTTCCTTCTACCGGGTTGATGAGAAGGTCTCGGAGAAGATTGCCGCCCCTGAGTACTCCTACTGGGGGTCCGTCTTTAAGAAGTTCTTCTCCTCCAAGGTGGCGATTACTATGCTCATCATCTTGGCACTTATTCTTCTCATGTCCTTTATCCAGCCCATGATTTCCGGTTTCTCCAACATGGACGCCACCAACATTAACGATAAATCCCAGTGGTTCCTCCCTCCATCAGCGGAACACCCCTTTGGGACGAACGATAAAGGTATTGACCTTTTTAACCAGGTCTGGGCAGGAGCAAGAACCTCTCTCTCTATCTCCATTATCGCCACCCTGATTGTTACCTTTATCGGCCTGGTGGTCGGAACCTGGTGGGGCTTTTCCAAACGGGTGGATATGGTCATGATCGAGGTTTATAACATTATCTCCAACATCCCCTTCATCCTCATTGTCATGGTCCTCTCCTATGCTTTGGGTTCAGGTGTTGCCCAGCTGATCTTTGCCATGACTGTGACGACCTGGGTGGGGGAGGCCTACTTCTACCGGGTCCAGGTCATGATCATCCGTGATCGTGAATATAACTTGGCTTCCAGAACCCTCGGTTCTCCCATGCCCAAGATGATCGTTCACAACGTCTTGCCCTATCTGGTTTCCGTCATCGTCACCTCCATCTCCAGGTCCATCCCGGCCTTTATCTCCACGGAAGTTTTCCTTTCCTTCTTGGGAACCGGCCTTTCGGAGGAGACAGCATCCTTGGGACGTATTGTTCAGAAGAACGTGAGCTATATGACCTCCGCTCCCCACCTCTTCCTGATCCCCCTGGGACTGACCGCCCTGATTTCCATTACCACCTATCTGGTTGGCCAGACCCTGGCAGATGCCGCGGATCCGCGCAACCACATGCTGTAAGGAGGCGACTATGGAAATGAATGTGAAAGATCCAATTATTTCGGTCAAAAACCTGGAAGTTAAATTCAAGGTTCGCGATAAAGAACTCACGGCCATCCGGAACATCTCCATGGACTTCGAAGAAGGCCAGGTGGTAGCCATTGTTGGCGAATCCGGTTCCGGAAAGTCGGTCTTTACCAAGACCTTCACCGGGATGCTGGACTCCAACGGTCGGATCTCCAATGGGGAAGTCTGGTTCGAGGGACGGGACATCTCCAAACTGACCAAGGACAGCGAATGGGAGAAGATCCGGGGCAGTAAGATCGCCATGGTCTTCCAGGACCCCATGACCTCCCTGGACCCCGTTCGGACCGTGGGTTATCAGATTTCTGAAGTCATCATTAAGCACCAGAAAAAGGACAAGAAGGAAGCCCGAAAAATTGCCGTCGACCTTATGTCCCGCGTTGGAATCGATGATGCGGACCGGCGTTACGATGAGTACCCCTTTATGTTCTCCGGCGGTATGCGTCAGCGGATCGTCATCGCTATCGCCCTGGCTTGCCAGCCCAGGGTCCTGATTTGTGATGAACCGACGACCGCCTTGGACGTGACCATCCAGGCTCAGATTATTGAGCTGATCAAAGAACTCTCCCACGAATTCAACTTTACGACCATCTATATCACCCACGACCTGGGTGTTGTCGCCAAGGTGGCGGACCTGGTCGCCGTCATGTATGCCGGCCAGATCATCGAATACGGGACCATCGAAGATGTCTTCTATGACCCTCGCCACCCCTACACCTGGGGCCTTCTCTCCGCGCTACCTCAGCTGGGCGATAAGGAAGAGGACCTCTTTGCCATACCGGGGACCCCGCCCTCCCTCTTCAAGAAGGTGGTCGGCGATGCCTTTGCCCCCCGGAACCAGTATTCCCTGGCTATCGACTTCCAGGAGGAGCCGCCCATGTTCAAGATCTCGGATACCCACTTTGCCAAGACCTGGCTGGAGGATCCACGGGCTCCAAAAGTCGAAAAACCGGTCATGATCCAAGACCTGCACGAGAAGATGAAAGCACTTACATCGAAGGGAGGAATCTACAGTGACAGAGACAAAGACGAATAAAAAAGAGATCTTCGAGCCTGTCGAGACTGGCGAGGTCCTCCTGGACGTGAAAGACCTTGCTGTGACCTTCTATAATGGGAAAACACCATTTAAAGCGGTTTCCAACGTCAACTTCCAGATCCACAAGGGGGAGACCTTCTCCCTGGTCGGCGAATCCGGCTCAGGAAAGACCACCATCGGCCGGGCCATCATCGGCCTGAACGAGACCTCCGAAGGCGATATCATTTACAAGGGGAGAAAGATCAACGAACGCCTGCCCAAGGATGTCCGCCGGGAGGTCATCCGTGAAATCCAGATGATCTTCCAGGATCCGGCAGCCTCCCTGAACGAGCGGGCCACCATCGACTACATCGTGGCCGAGGGGCTGGATAACTTCCACCTCTACAAGTCGCGGGAGGAGAGAGCGGAAAAGGTAGCCGAGGCCCTTCGGTCTGTCGGCCTATTGCCTGAACACAAGTCCCGCTATCCCCATGAGTTTTCGGGTGGCCAGCGCCAGCGTATCGGGATTGCCCGGTCCATCGTCATGGATCCGGAGTTTATCATCGCCGATGAGCCCATCTCCGCCCTGGACGTCTCCATCCGTGCCCAGGTCCTCAACCTCATGAACAAGTTCCAGAGGGAGCAGGGGATCACCTACCTCTTCATCGCCCATGACCTTTCGGTCGTTCGCTATTTCTCCGACCGGATCGCCGTTATCCACCACGGCCGGATCGTCGAGTTGGCCGAGACCAATGAGCTCTTTGCCTACCCGGTCCACCCCTACACCCGGTCCCTCCTCCAATCCGTTCCGATTCCGGATCCCCGGATTGAGAAGAAGAAGGCCCTTATCGTCTATGACGAAAGCAAGTATGAAACGGACGAAGGCCTCCACACTCTCCGTGAAGTTGCCCCGGGACACTTGGTCTACATGTCCGATGACCAGGTCAACTACTTCCAGAGCGAATACAAGCGTTTGAAAAAGCAAAAAGCGGAGCTCGATGGGAACCGGCAATAAGGTCCGGGACAAGCTGGACGCCTGTCTCGACCGGGTCCTTTCTCTGACCAAGGGCCAGGTTTCTGACCCCGCCCAAGTTCGGCCCCGGATGGGCCTGGTCCTGGGATCGGGCCTGGGGGCCCTGGCTGATGCGGTGGAGGACCCCCTCATCGTCGACTATAAGGATATTGAGGGATTCCCGGTTTCAACAGCCCCGGGCCATGTCGGACGCTTCATCTTCGGCAGGCTGGAGGGCATCCCCTTGGTCCTCATGCAGGGCCGGGTCCACCTCTATGAGGGCTATGATGTCACGGAGTGTGTCCTTCCCATCCGCCTCATGGGCCTTTTGGGGATAGAGACCCTGGTCCTGACCAATGCGGCAGGGGCCTGCAACCCGGACTTCCGGGTGGGGGACTTCTGCATCCTCCGGGACCACATTTCTTCCTTTGTTCCTTCCCCCTTGTTGGGGCCCAACCTGGAAGGTCTGGGCCGTCGCTTCCCCGACATGACCCAGGTCTATGACGAGAGTCTCCAGAACTTGATGGAGGAGGCAGGGAAGGAAGCCGGCTGCCGGGTCCACCGAGGGGTCTACATCCAGTTCACCGGGCCGGCCTACGAAACGCCGGCGGAAATTCGGATGGCCCGGGCCCTGGGCGCCGATATGGTGGGAATGTCCACCGTCATCGAAGCGACAGCGGCTAACCATATGGGCCTAAAGACCTGTGGCGTCTCCTTTGCCTCCAATATGGCGTCCGGCCTGTCCAGGTCGCCATTAACCGAGGAAGAAGTGATTGAAGAGGGAAGACGGCAAGCCCTGGCCTTCCAGGCCATGATCCGTTTCTTTATTCGCAAGCTTCCATCCCAAAAGTAGGACTTGAAGCAAGCACTCACTCCGGCCCAAAAGGGTCGAACGAGGGCTTGCTTTTTTTCTCCCGGACTGGGTATAAGAAAACTGTTCTTGATGATCACATAGGGAGAAAAGGGAGGAGGGACCATGGCCCTAAAGAACCGAAAAGTGAATGAGGAGAAGAAGGAAGAGGACCGAGGCCCCATTGAATATCACTCGCCCTTCCGAGAACTTCTCGGCATTAAAGTAGAAAAGCGGGAGGGAGATTTTGCCATCCTCTCCTGCATCGTGAAAGAGGAATTTTTGAATGGAGGGGGGATTGCCCATGGGGGCCTGGTCATGGCCCTGGCGGACACGGCCATGGGGACCTGCTTCAGCAACCGGGAGGATAACCGGTCCTATGTGACCACGGACATCAACTACCGGTTTTTGAGCAAGGCCAAGGCGGGAGACAAGCTGGTGGCCACCGCCCATGCCCTTCGGGAGGGGGGACGGATCCTGACCTCCACTTGCCGGCTGACCGTGGAGGGACGCCTGGTGGGCTATGCCAGCGGGTCTTTCTACCTCCTATCCGACTAAGGAATCCGCTGGAATAATATCCACAAGAGCTTTATAATGGCTATAGATGCGGCTAATGCGAACGATGCCTATCGATCAGTCCGGGCCCGGACGGCCCGGTTCACTTTAGAAGAGGAGGGAAAACCTTCTCTATCCATTTCCTATTCAGAAAGGGGACCCTTGCATGAGCAACTTTCAATCGATTTACCAAGACAAGCTGACGACGCCTGAGGAGGCGGTAAAGATCGTCCAATCCGGAAACTGGCTGGATTATGGTCACGCCCTCTCCATTCCGAAGAAGCTGGACCGGGCTCTGGCCGACCGGGCAGAAGAACTGGAGGATGTCAACGTTCGCGGCTACCTCCTCTACCACCCCCTGGCCATCCTGGACGCCAACGACCGGGTGGGCCGGGACGTCTTCACCTGGAATTCCTGGTATTATTCGGGAACGGACCGGAAGAATGCCAAGCGGGGGAGTGTCTACTTTGCCCCCATGCGGTTCGCCCAGCTCCCCCTCTACTTCCGCAAGGGAGATATTGAAAGCGTGGATGTCCTCTTCCTCCAGGTGGGGTCCATGGACAAGCACGGCTACTTCAACCTGGGGCCCTGCATCGCCTCCACTTGGGAGACAATCAAGCGGGCCAGGAAAATTATCGTGGAAGTCAATGAGAATATGCCCCAGGTTCCCGGGGCTTTCGGGGATGTCCTCCATGTTTCCCAGGTCGACGCCATTGTCGAATCCTCTGAACCCATGGACACCATTCCCGACGCCCAGCCCTCCGAGCTGGATAAGAAAATTGCGGCTAATGTCCTGCCCTATGTTGTTGACGGGGCCACCCTCCAGCTGGGCATCGGGGGTATGCCCAACGCCGTTGGTGCCATGATCGCTGAATCCGATATTAAGGACCTGTCCATCCACACGGAGATGTATGTGGACTCCATGATGAAGATGGCCAAGGCCGGCAAGCTCACCGGTCGCTACAATGAGCTCCACCCGGGCAAGCAGATGTTTGCCTTTACCATGGGGACGGCCGAACTCTACGAATACCTGGACAACAACCGGTCCGTTATCGCCGCCCCGGTGGACTATGTCAATGACCCCTATGTCTGCGGACAGATGGACAACTTCATCTCCATCAACAACTGCATCAACGTTGACCTCTTTGGCCAGATCAACGGAGAATCCGTGGGCAACCGCCAGATCTCCGGAACCGGTGGCCAGCTGGATTTTGTCCTGGGCGCCTACCTCTCCGAGGGCGGGAAGTCTATCATCGCCCTGGCCTCTACCTTCGAGAATGCCAAGGGAGAGAAGGTCTCCAATATCCTCCCCACCATGAAAGAGGGAACCGCCATCACTGACCCCCGCCACACCGCCCACTATATTGCGACCGAGTACGGGGCCGTCAACCTCATGGGCAAGTCCCTCTGGCAGAGGGCAGAAGGGCTGATTTCCATCGCCCATCCGGAGATGCGGGATGGCTTGATTGCCCAGGCCCAGGAAATGGGCATTTGGAGAAAGTCCAATAAGCGCTAGTGGATTCGGCCCTTGTATTCCAGGAGAGAAAAGCCTTCCGGAATGCAGGGGCTTTTTTTCTATTCGCCCGGGATTTGCTAGCCAATGAGGGACTTCTTTGATAGAATTTAACAGTCTTGTTGGACCGCAAACCGGCACGGCCGAAAGGAATAACCGGCTTGAAAATTGAGCGGTCAACATCATTCATACCGATTTTTGACCGATAATGATAAGGATAAAATTTTCAGGGGGAGGACTATGGGAGAAAGAGAAATCAGTTTGAAGGAGATCTTCTTCGGCGTAAAAAAAGACCTTGTAAAAATAGGTATATTTACCCTACTTTGTGCTTTTGCTGCTTTTGCTTATTTTTCGATTGGAGAAAATGAACATTTTAAGTCTACGGGGAGTTTGATGGTCATCCGTCCCAGGATCAACATCCAGGGAGCCGACCTCAATGTGACCGATCCTCTGATCAACCAGCGATTAGCTTCAACCTATGAGCAGGTCCTCATGTCCCGTTCGGTTTGCAACCGGGTGGAAAAGGACCTGGGTATCGAGCTTCCCTATGATCAATTCCAAAAGGATGTTAAAGTCTATTCCCTGAAAAACAGTGAGATTATTGGGGTGGACGTGGTCACCAACCGGGCGGAAGAGTCGCAGAAAATAGCCGAGCTTATTTTCAAACTTGCTCCGGAAGAACTGACCAAGATTTTGGATGTCGAAGAAGTGAGAGTGGTTGACCAACCTAACCTCCCCGAAATTGCCGTAGGAGGATCCAAGCCGGTGAAGGCCATCAAGGTGGCCCTCGTTGCCTTTGTCCTTGGTATCTTCATCAGCTTCCTCAGGGTTATTTTTCGGTCGGATATTAAAAAGGGAAACAAAGAGCGCTAAAGGAGAGTGGAAATGATTAATGTTATTGGACAAGGTTATATCGGCTTACCAACAGCCCTCATGTTTGCTCAATCCGGCCAGGAGGTCGTAGGCACGGACCTGGATAAGAAGAAGATTGAAAAGCTCCAGGGGGGTCATACTACTTTTTCGGAAAAAGGCATGGCTGACCTCTTCGCCGAAGCCGTTCAGAAGGGAATCCGTTTTTCGACCGACTACCAGGAGGCAGATTGCTATATCATTTCTGTCCCTACCCCCTATGATGAAAAAAATAAGCGGGTGGATCCTACCTATGTGATAGAGGCTACGAAGGCCTGCCTGGATATTTGCAAAAAAGGGGCCATTATTATTATCGAATCGACGGTTTCTCCGGGGACCCTCCATAAGTATATCCGGCCCATCTTTGAGGAGAAGGGCTTCCGTCTGGGTCAGGACGTCCACCTGGTTCATGCGCCGGAAAGAATCCTTCCCGGCAACATGATCCATGAGCTGAGACATAATTCACGGACCATCGGAGCAGAGTCTCCGGAAATCGGAGAGAGGGTGAAAAAACTCTACCAGAGCTTCTGCCAGGGGGAGATTGTCGTTACGGACATCAAGACGGCGGAAATGTCTAAAGTGGTGGAGAACACCTTCCGGGACATCAATATTGCCTTCGCCAACGAACTGGCAAAAATCTGCCGGGAAGATGGGATGGATGTCTATGAAATCATTCGGATTGCCAACATGCACCCCCGGGTCAACATCCTTCAACCGGGTCCGGGCGTGGGTGGCCACTGCATCTCGGTGGACCCCTGGTTCCTGGTGGGGGATTATCCCGACCTGACCCAGCTGGTGGGGACTGCCCGCCAAGTCAATGATTCGATGCCCATCTATGTCCTCCACCGGATCCATGAAATCATGGCCGAAAATGGCCTGGATGACCTGTCTCAGGTGGGCATTTATGGCTTATCCTATAAGGAAAATGTGGATGACACCCGGAACAGCCCAACCCTTCAGCTCTTAAACTACCTGGTGGGGGCCCGGGTCTATGACCCTTATATTGAAAAGGACCTGGTGGCTAACCAGGACCATTCTTTTGAGGCGTTTTTGGATAAGGTCAAGTTGGTTGTTGTCATGCTCAGCCACGACCACTTGAAGGAAAGGATGGAGGACCTGGAGGGTAAACTCATCCTGGATACCAAAAATATTTTTCCACAAGGAGAGGGAATCTACAAACTTTAAAGGGGGAATGCTTTGAAAAAAATAATGCTTGTTTTTGGCACCAGACCGGAAGCCATCAAAATGTGTCCCCTAATCAAAGAAATCCAGTCCAGGAAGGACCTGGAAGCGGTGGTTACCTTAACGGGCCAGCATGCCGAAATGCTGGACCAGGTCATGTCGGCCTTCCACATCCAAGCGGACTACAACATGAAGATCATGAAGAAGGACCAAACCCTCTTTGATATTACCAACAATATCCTGGCGGGGATCCGGGACCTTCTCCTGGAGGTCAAGCCCGACATTGTCCTTGTCCATGGCGACACCTCCACCACCTTTGCCACGGCCCTGGCCTGTTTCTACCTCCAGATCCCCGTGGGCCATGTGGAAGCCGGACTCCGGACCTATGATAAGTACTCCCCCTATCCTGAGGAATTTAACCGCCAGGCGGTGGGGATTATCGCCGACTACAATTTCGCCCCCACTGAGCGGGCTAAGAATAACCTTCTTAAAGAAGGGAAAGACCCGGCGTCCATTTACCTGACGGGAAATACCGTCATCGATGCCTTGAAAACCACGGTCAAGCCCGACTACCACCATGACCTTCTTGACTGGGTGGGCCAGGACAAGCTGATTTTAATCACGGCTCACCGTCGGGAAAACCTGGGCGAGCCCATGCGGCATATGTTCCGGGCCATCAAGCGGGTCTTTGATGAGCACGACGATATTAAGGCCATCTACCCCATCCATAAGAACCCCAAGGTTCGCCAGGTGGCGGAAGAGATTTTGGGGGATAGCGACCGGATCCGGATCATCGAACCCTTGGAAGTTTTGGACTTCCACAACTTCCAGGCCCACTCCTATCTCATTTTAACGGATAGCGGGGGAATTCAAGAAGAAGCCCCCAGCCTAGGGGTCCCTGTCCTGGTTATGCGGGATACGACCGAAAGGCCGGAGGGGATCGAAGCCGGCACCCTTCGCCTGGTAGGGAGCGATGAGGAGACCATCTATAAGAATTTCTCCCTCCTCATTGAGAACAAGGAAGAATACGACAAGATGAGCAAGGCAGCCAATCCCTACGGAGACGGCCTGGCCAGTAAACGGATTGCGGATGTCTTAGAAAAGCTGTAAACCCTGACCGATCTACAGGTGGGGGAGGGCGGTTTAGAGGAGTCGATTGCATGAGGATAACGGATACCCGGTACGAAAAGCTAATTTATTATTTTCTCCTCGCCATTCCCTTTGTCGACATGGTCACGGGTTTTGCCCTTAACCGGGGGTCTTCCGGGCTCTTGACCTATATCACCCAGGCCCACCGCCTCCTTTTGTTTTTCTTCCTGGTCTTTCAAGTCCTTTTAAGAGAGAGGATTTCTCCCGTCCTCCTGCTAGTCGGCGGCTACTTCCTCCTCCTTCCTCTTCTTCAGGCCCTCTGGCATGGCTCTCCAAAGGGAGTCCCGAACGAGTATATCAACCTAATCAAACTCTTTATCCCCATCCTCATGATCGAATTCTACCGGACCGGGGATAAATGGGAAGGGCCGGTCTTTCGGGCCACGACCCGTGCCATGGATGCCTTTACCTGGATTTACCCCCTTTCTCTCCTTCTTCCCCGTCTTTTGAAATTGGGCTTCACCCAGTATTACGGGAGCGGGTATACGGGATTCTATTTTGCCGGGAATGATTTAAGTGTCATTTTCAGTTTTTTATACATCCTGATTTATGTGGACTTGGTTGAGCATAAGCATTACACTTGGCAGAACGGGCTAAGGCTCATCATGCTTATCATGAGCCATATCCTATTAGGGGGGAAAACCGGTTTTATGGTCATCCTCCTCATGCCCTTGTTCAGCCTGATGCGACTCAGAACCATCAATGCCCGACGGTTCAAGTGGGTGATTTTCCTGGCTATTTTTTCCGTCCTGGCTTTTTATGTTTTAAGTGAACAGCTGATGGCGGTCTTTGTCCGTATCCTGGACAACTTGCAAAAACGCATGGCCAGCCAGAATGGCTTTCTGGCCTTCCTCCTCTCAGGAAGAAATCTGAGGATTGGGCCGTCCATCTCCTATTGGTACGAAGACTTGAAAGACTTTATCTTCTATTTCCTCTTTGGTATCGGCCAATATTGGAAAATACCGGTGGGATCAATTGACACCAACCCCTTCTCCCTGATCGAAATGGACCTTTTTGACAGCCTCTTTTGGTATGGGATCCTGGCAACCGGCTTTCTCGTCCTCTACTATCTTTCCATCTACAAGCAGGGAAAACTCAGGGGGCCCAGAAAGCTGGACTATAAAGTATCCTTCATCTTCATGGCTTTTTATAGCATCTTCCTGGGCCATGTCCTCTATTCCAGCACGGTATCCGTGTTTTTCGGTCTCCTCGTGATCCTCTACTTAGGAAGGCAGGAGACCCTTTCCCGCGAAGGAAGTATTCATGAAAATTGCCATCTTTCAAACTGACTTAAAGACGGGAGGGATCCAAAAGTCCCTGGTCCACTTTTTAGACCACCTGTCTCGGATGGATAGGGTGGATGTTGACCTCTTTCTCTTTTCCCGGCAAAGGCATTTCGACACGCCGGAGGGAATCCACGTCCATTACCTATCCCCCAGCCGCCTATTCAACGACATCCCCTTTTCTTGGACTATGGCCAGTCCCTCCTTCCGCAGGGCCATCCGGCCGGCTTTAGACGCCACCTATGACTTGGCCATCGATTATTCCGGATTTAATACTTCAGCATCGGCCGCCTGTCTCCTCTGCCGGGCGGACAGGAAGGTCATCTATATCCATAGCGACATAAAGATGAGGCTGAAGTTCAACAAGAAATTTGCCTTCCTTTTTTCCATGACCAAGAAAAAATACTCTCTTTTTGACGAAGTGGTTTTTGTCACGGAAAAGGTGGGGGAGAGTTATAAAGAGATTTTGGGGACCAAGCAAAAATCTCATCTTATCGGGAACCTCCTGCCCATTCAGGAGATCCGGGAAAAGGCCCGGGAGCCTATCGATTTTTCCCCGGATCCCGGGCGGATCAACCTCATCACCGTTTCCCGCCTCTCTTTTGAGAAAAATGTCCTCTCCACCGTCAAGATCATGGCTGAGGCCTACCGGGAAAATCCCGGGTTAAGATTTTACATCCTGGGGGACGGACCGGAGGAGGAATCTATCCGGACCTATGTCAAGGAAAATCAATTGGAGGACCTGGTTAGCCTGGAAGGGAGGAAGTCCAATCCCTATCCCTATATGAAAGAAATGGACTATTATATCAGCGAGTCCCTGTATGAAGGCCAGGGCCTCTCTGTCCTGGAGGCCCAAACCCTCGGACTGGACATTATTGTCCCACCCCACCTGTCGGGTTATATGTACCGGGTGGAGGGGGTTGATCATATTCCCGGTCTCCTTTCCCGTTTGAAGAAGAAGCCGAAGAAGGACTGGCAGATGGAAAATTATGTCAAGTCATGTGAGGAGGGGATCGACCAACTCCTCTTTGGAGAAGAAAAGCATGAAGATTGAAAAAGTTCTTGGATATGATGTCGTGGCCTCCGATAAGGAGGCCTTTCTCCACCAGCTCCTCGAGGACCTCAGGGCGGGCAACCAGAAAACGGTCTTTGCTATCAACCCGGAAAAGATTGTTACTGCAGAGGAAAATCTTTTGGTCAAGGAAATGCTTCATGAGGCGGACTACCTCATCCCGGATGGAAACGGCATTGTTTATGCGTCGAAGAAGCTGGGCGGGGGGATCAGACAAACCATCACGGGGGTGGACCTGGCCCAGGACCTCTGTCGACTGGCCGGTGAAAACCACTATTCCGTTTTCTTGTACGGGGCAAAGGAAGAGGTAGTTAAGGGGGCGGAAGAGAAGCTGAAGGAAAAGTATGGACCGGTCATTGCCGGCCGGATGAATGGCTATGAAAAGGATAATGAGAAGATCATCCGGGCCATTAACCAAAGTGGGGCCCAAATCCTCCTTGTCGCCTTGGGTTCGCCCAAGCAGGAGGTTTGGATGAGCCGGTACAGGGGCCGCCTGGAAGGGGTGAAGATCCTCCAGGGGGTAGGGGGAAGCTTTGATGTCTTTGCCGGTGCTGTCGCTCGTGCTCCCAAGATCTTCCGAAAGCTCCGCCTGGAGTGGCTCTACCGGATGATCCGCCAGCCCTCGCGATTAAAAAGGAATGTCAAACTTTTGGACTTCATGGCCATGGTCCGCCAGGCGGCAAGAAAAAATAAAAAGGCTTGAAAAAATACTAGGGAAGGGGAGTCGTCGAGGACTTGCCCTTCTTTTTATTGAGCTTGTTCTTCAGGGAATCAACGAGATAAGCCACATCAGGAATCCCGGACACCAGAATAAGGCCGGTATAGATCAGTGCTCCGATGATGACGGAAACCAGGAGGTTAAGGTTGCCGGAGAAGGGGAGGATTCCGTAGGCCCAGTGTGCAATGAGGCCCATAAGCAGAGAAATTCCCATGATCTTCAAGAAAGATATCGCATTGGCCCGGAAATTCAGAGAACCGATCTTGCCTCGGAGGCTTTTATAGAGAAGGACGACTCCGATATAATTGCCGACGGTGGTGGCGATGGCCAGGCCCATCAGGCCCAGGAAGCTGGAGAGGATGAAGTTCAAGACAACAGCGACCCCCACCTGGACTCCGGCAATTTTGACCGGAGACTTGGTATCAGAAAGAGCATAAAAGAGCCGGTTAAAGATGGAGGTAAAGACCAGGGCAATCAGTCCGGGTGCATAGCAGAAGAGGATTTGAGCGGTCAACCGGGCCGATTCGGCATCAAAGGCCTTTCTCTCAAAGAAGAGAGAAATCACCGGCCGGGCGAAGAACATGAGGCCAATCGCAGCAGGGATGACAAGAATGAGTCCGATATTGATGGAGCGGAGAGTGAGCTTTTTCAGCTTATCCATCTTTCCTTCCTGGGCCAGGCTGGACATTCGAGGATAGGTGGCGGTCATAATGGAAACAATGACCACCCCATAGATGATTTGGTTGACCATGTTGGCATAGTTGATCGTGGAAACGCCACCGACCGGCATGAGGTAGGAGGCCATGGACTGGTCAATGATGACGGAAATATCGTTGACCAAAATGGAGATCATGACAGGGATGGCCATGGTCACGGCTTCCTTGACATAGGGATCCTTAAAGTCCACAAAGAAACGATGCTTGTAGCCGGCCTTACGAAGGGCCCTGGGGAAGAAAATAAATTTCAGTCCTTCGCTGGCCACCCCGCCTAAAGCCAAGACCAGCAAGGAGTTAAAGCGGGCGGAGAGAAAAAGGGCCAGGATCAGGATCAGGTTCATGAGGATGCCGATGGAAGCCGGAACCCGGAAGTTGCCGTAGATATTTAAATAGGGAACCATGAAACCGAAGCTGGCCCAAAAATAGAGTTCAAAGATGACGATTCGTGAAAATTTTACCGCCTCCTCGAACTGTTGGCCTTGGAAACCCGCAGCCACCAGGCTGACGATGGGCTTCATGAAAAGGAAGCAAAAGAGGATGATGCCGGTGACAAGGAGGATGATCACATTGGTGATATTTGCGGTAAGAAGGTCGGCTTGTTCACGCCCCTTTTCTTTTCGGACCTTATTATAAATGGGGATGAAGCAGGACTCCAGGGAAACAAAAAGAAAGCCGAAGGCCATGGAGGCAATGGTTGTTGAGGTGACAAAGATATCCTTAACCGGCCCCGCCCCGTAAAGGGCGGCGAATATACTTTCCCTTATAAATCCGCTCAATTTGGAGAGGATGGTAATGAACATCAATTGGACGGTAATGGACCCCATAGGACCTCCCTTTTCTTGCCGGATGGAAAGTTGGATTGGGGGACATCAAAGGGGATGGCACCCCTTAGACCTCCTCCAATCTCAATATTAACCATTATATATGATGGACTTCAATTTTGTAGGAAAGTTTTTCAGGGGTTTGCCCTGGAATAGCCTTTGTGCTATAATTAGTAGGCTATTCAGTTTAGGATCATCTTGAGTTATGGAAAGTCACGGCGAGAAAGGCCGTTGAAAATCCAAGGCCATCGAGTCGAGACAAATTGGATAAAGATTCTATAGGGAGAAGAGGTGAGTGCAGTGCAGAAGGAAATCCAACCTGAATTCTATGAAGACGCCAAGGTCACTTGTGCTTGCGGCAATACCTTCACAACAGGTTCCACCAAGAAGGAAGTTTCCGTCGAAGTTTGTTCCGAATGCCATCCTTTCTATACAGGAAAGCAGAAGACTGCGGAGCGTGGCGGACGGATCGAACGCTTCAAGAAGAAGTACAATTTAGACTAGCAAGCAGAAAAGGTCAGCGTTTGCTGGCCTTTTTTTATTTTTTCATTTTCGCAGTTATTCAAGTATCCCTTAATTTAAGAAAAGCGGAGGAGGCCCCATGAAGATTGACCAAGCCAAGGCCCTCTTTCCCCAAGGGGAGGGGGAGATTGCCCTCTCCTATCTTCTCGACCGGCCCCTATCCTGGGTCCGGACCTCCGGAGGCCTTGAACTGCCGGAAGGCCAAGAGGAGGAGGTTCGGCGGAAGGCCCGGGAGAGGGAGTCCGGCCGTCCTCTCCAATATGTCCTGGGCCAGTGGGATTTCTACGGAAGGACCTTCCGGGTGGATGACCGGGCCCTGATTCCCCGGCCGGAGACGGAGCTCCTGGTGGAGGCGGTCCTGGAAAAGATGAAAGCAGGCGACCGGGTCCTGGACCTGGGAACCGGGACAGGGGTTATCCCTCTGACCCTGGCCTTGGAAGCCCGGGACAAGGGGATCCCATGGGGGAAGATCATGGGGACGGACCTCTCCCGGGAGGCTCTGGAACTTGCCCGGGAAAACCGGGCCCTCCTCTTTCTTTCTCCGGAGGATGTGGACTTGGCCCATGGGGATCTTTTCGAGGCCATCGATGATAGGGAGGACCCCTTTGATTGGATCATTTCCAACCCGCCCTATGTAGATCCCTTCCTCAAGGGGAGGCTCCAAGGGGAGCTGGACTATGAGCCGGACCTGGCCCTTTATGCGCTTGACCATGGCCGGGCCATTTATGCAAGGATCCTGGCCCAGGCGCCCGCCCATCTCAAAGAGGGGGGATGGCTGGTTTTCGAGATTGGGGATGACCAGGGGGATTGGATTCGGGACCGTCTCGCTCAGAGGGGCTTTGATGAGATTGAAATACGGAAAGATTACAGCCACCGGGACCGGATGGCTTTTGGACGATGGAGACCAGGGAGGGAAACATGTTTGAGAATTTAAAAGACGTTAATGAAAGGCTGAGGGCCATGGAAGTCAAATTGGCTGACCCGGACCTCCTGGCCGATATGGACCGTTGGCGGGTAGTGAATAGGGACTATGTCGCCCTCAAGCCCATTGCGGAAACCTATAATAAATACGAAGAAGCTCTGACCAAGGTCCGGGAAGACGAGGAAATGTTGGAGGTCGCTGAGGACCCGGAAATGGTGGATATGCTCCAAATGGATAAGGAGGAGAACCAAGCCCTGTCCGACAAGCTGGAGGAGGAACTGAAAATCCTCCTCATCCCCAAGGACCCCAACGACTACAAAAATGTCATTGTGGAGATCCGCGCCGGGGCAGGTGGGGATGAGGCCGGTCTTTTTGCCGGCGATCTCTACCGGATGTACCACATGTATGCGGACAAGCAGGGCTATGCCACCGAAGAAATTGATGCTCAGAGCCAGGGCATTGGCGGGATCCGCGAGGCTACCTTCATGATGAAGGGGGAGGGGGCCTACTCCAACATGAAGTATGAATCGGGGGTCCACCGGGTTCAGCGGGTTCCGGAAACGGAGTCCCAGGGCCGGATCCAGACCTCTACGGCCACGGTGGCCGTCCTTCCGGAGGCGGAAGAGGTGGATGTGGAGATTGACCCTAACGACATCCGGGTCGATGTCTACCGGTCCACGGGCCATGGGGGACAGTGCGTCAATACGACGGACTCGGCGGTTCGCTTGACCCACGAACCTACGGGGATTGTGGTGACCTGCCAGGATGAAAAATCCCAAATTAAAAACAAGGCCAAGGCCATGCAGGTCCTCCGGGCCCGCCTTTATGAGATGAAGCTGGAAGAGCAACAAAAGGAATTATCCGAGGACCGGAAGAGCCAGGTAGGGACGGGAGACCGGTCCGAGCGGATCCGAACCTACAATTTCCAACAAGGCCGGGTGACCGACCACCGGATCAACCGGACCATTTATCAGCTCCAGGACTTCCTGGATGGGGACATTGAAGAGATGATCCATGCTCTCCAAATGGAAGACCAGATCAAGAAATTGGACGTTATGGCCAAAAAGAACGGCAGTCAATATTAATCGAAGCAGATGGAGGAGATATGGATAAAGACGCATTTATGAAAGAACTTGAGGCCCACCTGCAAGCCAAGTTTTCAACGGATGTTGAACACGCCAGCGATTATGAGAAGTACGGGGCCCTATCCTCCTTGGTCATGACCAAGGTTCAGGATGAGTGGGTGGCTAGCCGGAACAAGGACCGGAAGATTCGGAATGAATATTATTTTTCAGCGGAGTTTTTGGTCGGCCGGTCCCTGGGCAATAACTTGCTCAACCTGGGGATTTTGGATGAGGTCAAAGAAGTCCTCCTTTCCATGGGGGTGGATTTCGAGGACTTGGAAGACCAGGAAGAAGATGCTGCCCTGGGGAACGGGGGTCTGGGTCGCCTAGCCGCTTGTTTCATCGACTCGGCCGCCTCTATGGGCCTGCCGGTCCAGGGCTATGGGGTCCGCTATTCCCAGGGGATCTTCAAGCAGAAATTTGTGGACGGCTTCCAGCGGGAGCTGGGCGACGATTGGCTTCGGCGGGGGGACTTCTGGTCCATCCGGAAGGATAAGTACGCCCGCCCGGTCCGCTTCCGGGACGAAGTCGTTATGGCCGTCCCATATGATATGCCTATCGTCGGCTTCCGAAACGGGGTGGTCAACACCCTCCGCCTCTGGCAGGCCGAACCCATCGATTCGGGCTTCAACTTCGACCTCTTTAACAACTTCCAATATTCGGATGCCATTGCCGGCATGAACCGGGCCCACGACATCACCCGGGTCCTTTACCCCAACGATATCCAGCGGGCCGGCAAGGTCCTCCGTCTCAAGCAGCAGTACTTTTTCACCTCGGCTTCTATCCAGGACCTGGTCATCCGCTATAAGAAAAATTTCCCGGAGGATCCTAAGTTTGACCACTTCTCCGACATGACCGCCATCCAGCTCAACGATACCCACCCCGTCATCGCTATCCCTGAACTCATGCGGATCCTGATCGATGAGGAAGGTCTGTCTTGGGATCGGGCTTATGAGATCACGGGCGAGACTTTCGCTTTTACCAACCACACCGTCCTCCAGGAGGCTCTGGAAAAGTGGCCTCTGGACATTGTGGACGAAGTATCTCCCCGCTGCCTGACCTTGATGAAAGAGATCGATGCCAAGATGGTTTCTGAGCTTGAGGTCCACTATGGGATTGGCGAGGGGGACCTGGGCCCCTACCGGATCATCCATGACGGGATCGTGGAGATGGCCTATCTGGCTGTTTGGATGTCCACTTCCGTCAACGGGGTAGCCCGGATCCACACCTCCATCCTCAAGGCCGAGACCCTGGCCCAGTGGTTCAAGCTCTTCCCCAAGAAGTTCAACAATAAGACCAACGGAGTAACCCCCCGTCGCTGGCTCATGTATGCTAACCCTGACCTGGCTGAATTCATTAGCCGAAAGTTGGGGTCGGATGATTGGCACCATGACCTCACCCTCCTCAAGGGGTTAGAAAGGTATATGGATGACGAGGAGACCCTCGAGGAACTCAACGCCATCAAATACCGGAGAAAGCAGGATTTGGCCGACTATATCCTCCGGACCGAGGGGATTGAGGTGGATCCGGATTCCATCTTTGATATCCAGATCAAGCGCCTCCATGAGTACAAGCGCCAGCTCCTCAACGCCCTCCACATCCTCTACCTCTACAACCAGCTCAAGAAAAACCCGGGCATGGATATGGTCCCCCGGACCTTCATTTTCGGGGCCAAGGCGGCGCCAGGCTACTTCCGGGCCAAGGCCATCATCAAGTTCATCAATGAGATTGCCCATACGGTCAATGCCGATCCTGACACCAGGGACAAGCTCCGGGTGGTCTTTCTTCAGAACTACCGAGTTTCCTCGGCCGAGAAACTCTTCCCGGCTGCGGACGTATCGGAGCAGATTTCCACGGCCGGCAAGGAGGCCTCAGGTACGGGCTGCATGAAGTTCATGATGAATGCCACCCCCACCTTGGGAACTTATGATGGGGCCAACATTGAAATCTTCCGGGAGGCCGGGGAGGAAAACAACTACCGCTTCGGGGCCACCGTGGAGGAGCTCAATTCCATCGCTGATTCCTACAACCCCAAGGAATACTACTTTAAGGACCGGGAGATCAAGCAGGTAGTGGATGCCCTCCTGGATGACCGGAACTTCCACGACAACGGAACCTTCATGTTCCTGGATATTTATAACTCCCTGGTCAAGCCTCAGCATGGGGAAAGGGGGGACCAATACTATGTCCTCTATGACTTCCGGAAGTACCTGGAGGCCCAGGAGAGGATCGACCGGGACTACCGGGACCGCCTGGGTTGGGCGAGGAAGTGTCTGGCCAACTTGGCTAACTCCGGCTACTTCTCCTCTGACCGGACCATCCGGGAGTATGCACATGAGATCTGGAAAATTGACCCCATGGAAGGGTAATTTCTCGGAGAAAATTCAATAAAAAGAAGAAAAATAGTGGTCTCGGTCTTCCCGAGACCATTTTTTTTGATAGAATAGGAAGAGTATGATAAGGCAAATGAGCCGGGGGAAAACAAGCCGGTTTATGCCCCAAAGACATCCTTTCACACAATTTTTTCTTATTGTTTTAATAAGATACCTGAGATGGTTTATCTCTCTCGCCAGTCCCATTCAAAAGATTAACAGGAGTTCCTATGAAAAAATTTATATCCGGCTTTCTCGGCGTCCTTTTCCTGGTCGCTATGATTGTCTTTGCTGCCATTCTTCAGTATTTCAACCTGCTGGTTTTCTGGCAAAGGATCGTCCTACTCCTTCTCTTCCTGATCCTCGGCATCCTCGCCTACCACGGGATTAAACACCGGAACCACCTGACCTCGGTCGTCTCTATACTGATTTTAGTCATGGTCATTTCCTTTTCCTCCGTCTCTTCCTATTCCATCGTTTCCCTTTACTCCACCTTGGGTCGGATGTCGACCGCCGGGCAAGGGGAAAAAGAAGTGTCCGTTGACCAGAAAGAGGTGGAGGGGCACATCATGGAAGGCTTCAATGTCTATATTTCCGGCATCGATACCTATGGTCCCCTGGAAACGGAGTCCCGTTCCGACGTCAACATGATCGTTTCAGTCAACCCCAAGACCGGTCAAGGCTTCATCACGACCATTCCCCGTGACGCCTATGTCCGGATCGCCGATGGAGGCCACGACCAGTACGATAAGTTGACCCATGCAGGGAATTACGGGGTCTATTCCTCCATCCACACCTTAGAGAATCTTTTCGATATCAAGATTCCCTATTATGCCCGGGTCAACTTTGACTCTCTGATTCGGATTGTCGATGCTTTGGGTGGGATCCAGATCTACAATCCTAATGCTTTTTCTGTAAAGGATGTCCATTTTGATGAAGGGATGATTACCCTGGACGGGGAGTCGGCCCTGGTCTATGCCCGGGACCGAAAGCACCAGGCAGGCGGGGAATTGGAACGTGGACGGAACCATGTTGTCCTCCTGAAAGCCATTATTGACAAATGCCTATCGCCGGCCATCCTGGCCAATGCCCAGGAGCTCTTGAACATCATGGCGGAGGATGTCCAAACCAATATGCCGGCCGCCCTCCTAACCCAGCTGATCAATAACCAACTGTCCTCCGGGACCCATTGGAACTTCGGATCTGCCCAGGTGGAGGGGGAAGGGAGGATGGACCTGCCCTCCTATGCCATGCCCCACAACCAACTCTTTATGTACCAGCTGGATCCGGACAGCGTGGAATCCATTGGTAATCAAATCAGAAGGTTGTCCCCGTCCAATGAGGCCGGAGAGTCCGGCTTGTCTAGGGAAGAAAGTCCACAATAAGGATATTCGCTTGATTCAAAAAGTTAGAAAGAAGGAAAAACGTCACTGCCGGAACTTGGGAGGGAAGAATGAAGGATTACCATTCCTTGAAGCTTTTGGAACTTCGGGAAATCGCCAAAGAAAAGGGAATCAAGAGTCCCTATAAATATCGAAAGAAAGACCTGATCCAGGTCCTGGAGGACCTGGGTGAAGAAGAGGCTTGTGACGACCGGACTCCTTCTTCCGCAGAAGAAGGGGAGAAGGAAAAAGAAAAAGAAAGAGAAAAAGACAAGGAAAAAGATAAGGAAAAAGTTCGTAAGGACCTTCCATCGACGACCGGACACCTGGAAGTCATGCCGGATGGATATGGCTTCCTCCGAACCGAGGGGGACCAGGGCGAAAAGCAGGACTATTATATGCCGGCCGCCCATATCAAGCGCTTTTCCTTGAAGTCGGGCGACATCGTCTCCGGCGTGGTCGGGGACATCCGGGAACGGGACAAGTATGCACCCATTATTTATATCAACACGGTCAATGGAACCTCCCCGATTGAGTATTCCAATCGGACCGATTTCGATGACCTGACGCCCATCTATGCCGATGAGCGCTTTCGCCTGGAGCAGGGACAGGGGGACCTTGCCAACCGGATCATGGACCTGGTTGCCCCCATCGGCAAGGGCCAACGGGGGCTCATTGTCTCCCCGCCCAAGGCGGGAAAGACCACCCTCCTGAAGTCCATTGCCCATGCCATTGAAAACAAGTACCCGGAGGTCTTTCTCTTCATCCTCCTCATCGATGAGCGTCCGGAAGAGGTGACCGATTTCGAACGTTCGGTCAACATCAACCGGAGCCCGGATGACCCTGTCCGGACCGAGGTCATCGCTTCCACCTTCGATAAAATGGCTCAGAACCACATCGAAACGGCGGAAAAGCTCCTGGACCGGACCAAGCGTTTGGTGGAATCCGGCCAAGATGTCTTCATTCTCCTGGATTCCCTGACCCGGCTTTCCCGAGCCTACAATATTACAACTACCCCTTCCGGCCGTACCCTCTCCGGAGGTCTGGATCCGGTGGCTCTCTATCCGCCCAAGGCCTTTTTTGGGGCCGCCCGAAACATTGACGGTGCCGGGTCCATGACCATCCTGGCCACTTGTTTAACGGATACCGGGTCCCGGATGGATGACATGATTTATGAGGAGTTCAAGGGAACGGGAAACATGGAGGTTCACTTGAGCCGGGAACTGGCTGAGCTCCGGATTTTCCCCGCCATCGATATCTTCGCCTCGGGAACCCGGCGGGATGACCTCCTCCTGGAAGATTGGGAGGAAAAGGCCATCTTCCGGATCCGCCGCCAGGGTCGCCAAGGGGATCCGATCGAGATGATCGACCAGCTGATCCGCCTGATCCGGAACACCCCATCCAACCGGGAGTTCTGCGACCTGATCCAGCAGAAATATACCAACTAAAGGAGGAAGAAATGACAAAGAAATCAGCCTCATGGATGGCCCTGTTTTTTGCCCTCATCCTTTTGACCTCCTGTGGTTTTGGCGGGCCAAAGCCCCAGTCGGGTACCTATGTGGGCGAGGGGAGGGGCTATAGTAAGGAAGCCCCCATCCGAATTTCTGTGACGATTGATGAGAGTGGGGCCATCTACGACCTCAAGATCCTCAGCCATAAGGAAACGGAAAAAATTGGCGGCAAGGCCCTGGACGACCTGGTCCAGGCGGCCAAGGAAAAGAATTCAGCTGACCTTGACACCGTCTCGGGCGCTACACGGACCTCGGAGGGCTTCCGCCAGGCCCTGGAAGCCGCCCTCCAAGAGGCCAAAGAGGGAAAGGGTGATTCGGAAGAGAAAAAATAGGCGGAATAAGGGGAAGTCGCCGCGAATGTTTGATATTAGCGGTAATTTCCGCTATAATTAGACGATATGAGAACTTTTTAAGGAGGAGCTATGGCAAAATATAGTTTGAATGTACAAAGCCGCGATGCCATCGGGTCGAACCGTGTGAATAAGCTGCGGAACCAGGGCATCATCCCGGCTGTTGTCTACCATAGAGGAGAAGAAACCGAAAGCGTTCAGGTCAACGAGCGTGAATTCAACAAGGTCTTCAGCAAGGCCGGTACTTCTACCCTGGTAGACCTGAACACCGAAGAGGGACCGATGACCGTCCTGATCAAAGAGGTCCAGAACCACCCGGTTCGCGGCAACATCATCCACATCGACTTCCAGGCCGTTAACATGAACGAGGCCATCAACGTCACCGTTCCTGTTATCCTGCGTGGACGTGATGAGATCCGTGTTCAGCCTTCCGTCTTGCTCCAGTTTATCGATGAGATTTCGGTAACCTGCTTGCCGGGCGACATCCCCCAGACAGCGGAAGCGGACGTCGAGAACATGCAGATTGGCGACACCCTGACGGTTGCTGACCTGGATATTGCCGGCAATGACAAGCTGACCCTGGAGTTTGAGCTCGATGAGCCCCTCTGCTCCCTCAACCAGCCTGAGGAAGAGGTTCTTCCTGAAGAAGGCGAAGAAGAGGCGGAAGTCAGTGCAGCAGATGTTCCTGAAATTGGTGATGAAGACGAGGAAGAGGGCGAGGAAGAATAACTTCTCGGACCTTCCTGATCAAGCTCTTAAGGAGGCGGCCGAGTCCGCCTCCTTTTTCCATTCCGACAGGAAATCGGCTCATGGAAGAAGGTCACAGCCTTTGAAAGGACGTATTAGATGAAGATTTTAATCTGCGAATCGTATGAGGAACTCTCCCGGAAAGCGGCCGACCTGGTCATCGACCGGATGACCAAGAAGCCGGACCTGGTCCTGGGCCTGGCGACAGGATCCTCCCCCGAGGGCCTCTATGATCACTTAGTGGAAGCCTACCGGGAGGGCAGGATCGACTTCGGTCAGGCCAGGTCCTACAACCTGGACGAGTATGTGGGCATTGCCCATGACCACCCCCAGTCCTACCACTGCTTCATGGAGGACCACCTCTTCTCCCGGGTCAACCTCTCTCGGGAAAGGATCCACTTCCCCGACGAAGAGGCGGACTTCGGCCACTATGACCGAGCCATTGAAGAAGCCGGTGGCATCGACTTCCAAATCCTGGGTATCGGCCCCAACGGCCATATCGCTTTTAATGAGCCCCAAGACCGCCTCTACCTGGACACCCATGTGGCCCAGCTGACCCCCTCCACTATTCAAGCCAATTCCCGTTTCTTTGACTCCGAGGACCAGGTTCCCCGGACCGCCGTCACTATGGGTATGGGGTCCATCATGAAGGCAAAGGAGATCCTCATCCTGGCCAATGGCCCCAAGAAAGTGGAAGCGGTGGCCCCCCTCCTACGTGGAGACCGAGTCTACACCGGATCCCCGGTATCCCTCTGCCTCCTCCACCCCAACTGCACCCTTATCGTAGACCGGGCAGCCGCAGGTGACCTGGCTCGCTAGAAAAGGGTCAAGAGCTATATATGAGGCCCCATGGGGTGGATGTACCCTGGCTCATGGAAAAATCGGAGCTCAGCCAGGGCAGCTTTTCCTTGGGAAGTCTTATGATCCGCCCACCAAGGGCTACCTTTCTCTGAGAACCTCATGAACCCACGCTCTCCTAGCCCCGGCAGAGCCAAAAACCCTGACAATCCGCCATTTTACAAGATAATCAGGGTCCGAAGCCCTGACAATTTGTAGAATCACAACAAAATTAGGGGTGAAAATGGCCCTGACAAATAACCAGATCCTAAGAATGTCAGGGGGTAAAACCCTGTCAAATTAGAGAATTTCAAAAATAGCAGGGTCAAAAAAGGCCCTGATAATTTTGAAGATAGCGAAAATGTCAGGGTCTGAAACCCTGTTAATCCACCAATTTCCTAGAAAATCAGGGTCGAAGAGCCTCTAGGAATCGAACAACTCATGAGTTCAGAGCCCGAGGCAGGAACCACCGCCGAAGGCGGCTCGCTCTTAACAGCTTTAGGGAAAAATAAGAAAAGAAAAAGGGCTGTGTCGGAAGGAATAAATCCTTCCGGCACAGCCTCTTTTTTGACAAAAAGGAACTAGTTTGACTAAAAAGGAACTAGGCTTGTTTCTTCACCGATTCGATGACGGCATCGGCCAGGTCTTCGATGGCTTTCTTGCCGTTCTTGTCCACGGAGGACATGAAAGAAACTTCGGCATTGAGATAGTACATTTCGAACATCTGGTCGATGATCTTCCGCATCTCCAGGCCGGAGTTGGGGGCCCAAGTACCGTTTTCAAGGATACCGACGGTCCGCTGTTGGACGTTCAGGGCGACCATGTCGTTGAGGAAGTCTTTCATTGGGGGGAAGACGCCCAGGTTATAGGTCGGGGAGGCCAGGATGATGTGGCCTACACGGAAGGCTTCAGAGATCAGGTAGGAGCAGTGGGTTTCAGCGACATCCCAAACGGTGACATCGGTGTGACCACGCTTGACGATTTCAGAGGCCAGGAGCTGGGCGGCATTGGCGGTATTCCCGTACATGGATCCGTAGACGATCATGACGCCGTTGTCTTCGGGGGTGTAGGAGGACCACTTGTCATACTTGTCCAGGATATAGCCCAGGTTCTCTCTCCAGATGGGACCATGGAGGGGGCAGAGGATCTTGATGGGGAGCTTGGCGGCAGCGGCCAGAACCTGCTGGACGTGGGGGCCATACTTCCCAACGATGTTGGTGTAGTAGCGGCGGGCTTCCGACAGCCAGTCTTTGTCAAAGTCAACCTCATCGGCGAAGAGCTTGCCATCGAGGGCCTTGAAGGAGCCGAAGGCATCGGCGGAGAAGAGGACGCCGTTGGTGGTATCCAGGGTGACCATGGGCTCGGGCCAATGGACCATGGGGATCTTGACGAAGGCGAATTCGTGCTTACCGGTGGACAGGGTGTCGCCGGAATCAACAGTGATTCTCTTGTCCGCCTTGAAGCCGAACTGGGTCATGAAATAGAAGCCTTTTTCCGTAGAAATGACTTCCGATTCGGGGTGGCGGAGAAGGACTTCCTGGAGAGAAGCGGCATGGTCAGGCTCCCAGTGGTTGATGACGATGTAGTCCAGGGGCCGGCCATCCAGGACGTATTCCAGGTTTTCCAGGAATTCGCGGCAGAAGTCCCACTCCACAGTGTCGAAGAGGGCGGTCTTTTCATCCAACAGGACATAGGAGTTGTAGGAGACGCCTTCGGGAATGGGATGGATGGATTCAAAGAGATGGGTTCTATGGTCATTGTAGCCAATCCAATAGAGATCATCTACAACTTGACGGACGTTATGCATAATTTCCTCCTATATATCTTTTCTTGGTTACTGAACATGGAAAGAGTGGGGAGAAGGGCAGGATTTCCGGGAGACCCGGTCGGGCCCTCTCCTCATCTCCGATAATTCATTACACTTCAGCAGGGATGAAGCCCTCTTTACCGTCGCCGCACTTGGGGCAGAGGTAGGTGTCAGGAACCTGGTCGAAGGGAGTGCCCTTAGCGACGTCCGCTTCCGGATCGCCCTTGGCCGGATCATATCTGTGGCCGCAGCCGTTGCAGACATAGACGCCGGTTGCTGTCTTGGGATCCTGGGGGACATTTCTCTTCTTCTTTTCAAAGCCTTTGGCCTCATGGCGTTTCTGGCCCTCATCAACAGCCTTAGCCAGGAGGGGCATGATTTCCATGATGTCGCCGACAATACCGTAGTCTGCATTGGCGAAGATCGGTGCCTTGGGATCTTTGTTGACGGCAACGATGGTGGCCGCATCCTTGATTCCCTTGAGGTGCTGGCCGGCACCGGAGATACCCATGGCCAGGTAGAGGTTTCCTTGGAACTTCTGTCCGGACATACCGATGTAGCGGTCGATGGGCATATACTTGAGGTTTTCAGCGACAGGACGTGAGCAGGAGATCGCAGCGCCCATGGCTTCCGCCAGGGAGATGGCCTGGTCAACATTGGCTTCTTCTCCAATCCCTTGACCAACAGAGACCAAACGCTCAACTTCGCCGACATCGGACATGGGGTCAACGGTGGTATCGAAGCTGTAGCCGTCTTCCTTGAGGTGTTTGACCAGCTCATTGACCTGGTCCTCAGGGCTGCCTTCAATCATGACATTCTTCCGGGGGCCGGTTGCTCCGCCCAGGTGCTCTTCTTCCGCTTCCGCCTTTTTGGTCTTGCGGCCCAGTCTGCCGACCGTCTGGCTGGCGATAACAATCCGCATGACTTCGTTGGTTCCTTCATAGATCTGAGTGATCTTGGCATCGCGGTACATCCGCTCAACAGGCAGACCTTTAATAAAGCCGTTTCCGCCGTGGATCTGGAGGGCTTCGGAGGTGACCCATTCCGCCGTATCGGAGGCAAAGAGCTTGGCCATAGCGGCTTCCTTGGTGTACTTGCCGTGGTTGGTCTTGAGCTCAGCTGCCTCATAAATCAGGGCGCGGGAAGCATGGATGGCGGTTTCCATATCGGCCAGCTTGAAGGAGATGCCTTGGTTGGCTGCGATGGGGGCACCAAACTGCTTGCGCTCACGAGAGTAGTTCAGGGCTTCTTCAAATGCACCCTGGGCAATACCCAAAGCCTGGGAGGCGATCCCGATCCGGCCGCCGTCCAGGGTAGCCATGGCGATCTTGAATCCTTCGCCTTCTTTACCCAGGAGGTTTTCCTTGGGAACTTTGACATTGGTAAAGGAGAGTTCAGCCGTGATGGAGGACCGGATGCCCAGCTTGTTGTAATCGTTGGGGAATTCGAAGCCCTCCCAGCCTTTTTCAACGATAAAGGCGGAAATGCCGTGGTTGCCCTTTTCAGGGGAGGTGACGGCAAAGATGACATAAGTATCTGCCCGGTGGCCGTTGGTGATGAAGATCTTATGTCCGTTCAAGATGTAATGGTCGCCTTCAAGAACAGCGGTGGTTTCGGTTCCGGAAGCGTCCGATCCGGCATGCTCTTCGGTCAGACCGAAAGCACCGATGTGTTCACCCTTGGCCAGGGGGACCAAATATTTTTTCTTCTGTTCTTCGGTACCGAAGGCCCAAATTGGCCAGGAACCTAAAGAAGTGTGTGCCGAGCAGATAACACCTACGCCGGCGTCAACACGGGAGAGCTCCTCAACGGTGATGGCATAGGAAGTGGTATCCAAGCCCTGACCGCCGTATTCCTTCTCATAGGGGATGCCCAGGAGGCCCATTTCACCCATCTTTTTTACGACGTCTTCGGGGAAGATATCGTCCTGGTCCCAAGCAAAGGCATTTGGTTTGAGTTCTTTCTCAGCGAAGTCGCGGACGACTTTCCGCAGCGCTTCATGTTCCCTTGTGGTTAAAGCCATAAATTCCTCCTTTTGTTCGCTAGCGTCGCCTACAGACAGGCGATGTGCGAGTTACAGCCTATCCTTTAACATAACGTTTTCCAAAGATCCCCAGGGCCATGACGGCCCCCGGAATACCGACCCTACCCATTATTCTCCTTGGGTTAGAGACAATTCATAGTAAAACACTATGCTTTCAGAGTTATTATACAACAGAAAACCTTTAATTAAAGGGGAGAAGAGCATTTTTTTGTAAAAAAGAAGGAAAAAATCATAAAAATTAGGCGGTTTCCTCCTTCCCTTCTTTTAGGGTATAATAGAAATGGTTCCGGAAGCGGAACTTTTTCTTCCCTCTCAAAGGTCAAAGTTGGTCAAAGAATTCGCCGGCCCTGTTTCGGACCATGAGTCTCTTTGATCAAATGGGATCCTTTGGAATCCCTTTCTGAAGGAGAGGGGATGATGGTTCGGACGATTTCGTGTACATTGATGGAGGAGGATAAAACGAATGGCTGGACTGACCAACGATATTGAACAGTTCCTCCTTTCCTTATTAGAGGATTGCAGCGACGGTTCCTTGGAGATCGGGCGCAATGAGCTGGCTCAGAAGTTCGATTGTGCTCCATCCCAGATCAACTACGTATTAATGACAAGATTTACCCCCTATAATGGGTATTATATTGAGTCCCGGCGGGGCGGGGCCGGCTATATCCGGATTGTCCGTTTGAGCCGGGAGCCCCACAGCCTGGTTCAGCGGATCCTGGAGGATCCCGGTTTAGACCAATTGACCACAGACAAGTGCAAGCACATTTTAACCGCCCTGGAGGACCAGGGCATTATCAGCCGGGAAGCCATGTGGCTCATGCGGCTTGCCACCGATGACCGAGCTCTGAGAGGCTTGGAGAATGATGAACGAAAGACGACCCGGGCCAGGATCCTAAAGAACATGCTCCTGGCCTATGTGAAATGAAAGGAGGCTCTCCATGCAGTGCGATTTTTGCCCCAACGAGGCCACCATTGAAATTGCCGTCAATATGAACGGAGAAATGAAAACCCTACACCTTTGTGCATCCTGCTATGAGGAGAAAATTGAAGACTTCCTCCAGCAGATGCCCGTGGAATGGGGAAACCAGGAGATGGTCCAACAACTCCGCTCCTTCCTCCGCCAGGAGCCGGTGAAAGAGGACAAGAAGGGGGAGGACCCCTCTCCCCGAGATAAAGCTTATGATATGCAGAGAAAGGCCCTCCACCGCCAGAGGAAGGATTATATGCGGAAGTTGGAGGCGGCCCTGGCTGATGAGAATTATGAGGACTGTGCCCTCTACCGGGATGAAATTAACCGGATAGGGGATGCCATCGTCCAGTTAAATGAGGAAAGGAAGGATTTCCATGGCGCTTAATCGAACCTCGGTTCAACGGCTCATGCAATATGCGGCGGCGGAGTCCACCTCCTTCCGCAAGGCGGCCATTGACACCGAACACATCCTTCTGGCCATGATGAAGACCGGGGGGCCGGAGACCGAAGCCCTGACTCGGGCGGGGGCCAACTACAACACCCTCCGGAAGATTGTCGCCTCCAACACGGAGGCCGGGACTTCCGGTCGGCCGGCGACCAATGCGACCACCGCTTCCCGCCAGCTTTTGGCCCAGGCATCGGCCATCGCCCGACAGAACGGAGACAGCGAGGTCTTTGCCGACTATGTCCTTTTTGCCATTCTAAATGACCGCTCCTCCATGGCCTCCGTCATGATGACCATTGCGGATGTGGACAAGCGGACGGTTTACCAATATCTAATGGAGGCTCTCCGCCAGAAGGAAGAGGAGGGGGAGGAGTCCAACCTGGCCAAGTACGGGAAGAACCTCAATGCCCAGGCCGAGGAAGAGGGAATCGACCCCGTCGTAGGCAGGGAAAGAGAGATTAACCGGGTGGTCCAGATCCTCTCCCGACGGACCAAAAACAATCCCGTCCTGATCGGGGAACCCGGCGTGGGGAAAACGGCCATTGCCGAGGGCCTTGCCCAGCGGATTGTTCACGGGGAGGTCCCGGACGTCATGGCCGATAAGATCATCTACTCCATTGACATGGCCTCCATGGTGGCCGGAACCAAGTACCGGGGAGATTTTGAACAGCGTCTCTCCGACACGATTGATGAGGTCATGGACCGGGAGGAGGTCATCCTTTTTATTGATGAGCTCCACACCATCATCGGGGCAGGATCCTCGGAAGGATCCCTGGACGCCTCCAACATCCTCAAGCCGGCCCTTCAGAAGGGGAAGCTGCGGATGATCGGGGCAACAACGATTGACGAATACCGGAAGCGGATTGAGAAGGATTCGGCCCTGGAACGCCGCTTCCAGCCGGTAACGGTGGAGGAGCCCTCCAAGAGCCAGGCCAAGGACATCCTTCGCGGGATCCGGGACAAGTATGAGACCTTCCACCAGGTTCGGATGTCGGATGAGGCCATTGAAGCGGCCGTCGACCTGACTGACCGCTATCTGAGTGACCGCTTCCTCCCCGACAAGGCCATCGACGTGATGGATGAGGCTATGGCCCGGGTCCATGTGGACTCCTATGTCCTCCCTGAGGAAGTCCTGGAAAGGGAGGAGAAGAGGGCCCGGCTGGAGGAGGAAAAAACCAAGGCGGCCCTGACCCAGAACTTTGAGCGGGCAGCGGCCCTCCGAGATCAAATCGCCCAGCTGGAAGAAGAGGCGGTTAGGGACCAGGAGGAGGGCCACCAGGACCGGTCCGACTGGCCCGTAATCGAGGCTGACCAGATTGCCTCCATTGTTTCTCAGTGGGCCAAGGTACCGGTCACCAAGCTGACCGAGTCCGAGTCCGACCGCTACCTGAACCTGGCGGATAAACTCAAAGCCAAGGTCATCGGCCAGGACTATGCTGTGGACACGGTCACCTCAGCCCTCAAGCGGGCCCGGGTAGGCCTTAAGGCCTCGGACCGGCCCATTGGTTCCTTCATTTTCGTTGGGCCCACGGGCGTAGGCAAGACCTACCTGGCCAAGCAGATTGCCCAATCCCTCTTCGGGACGGAAGAGTCCATGATCCGCTTCGATATGTCGGAATACATGGAAAAATACTCCGTTTCCCGCCTCCTTGGGTCCGCCCCGGGCTATGTGGGCTATGAGGAAGGGGGACAGCTGACTGAAGCGGTCCGGACCCGGCCCTATTCAGTGGTTCTTTTTGATGAGATTGAAAAAGCCCACCCCGATGTCTTCAATGTCATGCTCCAGATCCTGGATGACGGCCGGGTGACGGATTCTCAGGGGCGGACCGTGGACTTCCGCAACACCGTCATCATCCTGACCTCCAATATCGGGGCTGACCGCCTGGCCAAGACCAATACCCTGGGCTTTGTGCCCGAGGAGGAGGTGGCTGAAAATGACTATGACCGGATGAAGACCATCGTCCATGATGAGCTCAAGCAGAACTTCCGCCCGGAATTCCTCAACCGCCTGGACGACATCGTGGTCTTCCACCGCCTGAGCGAAAATTCCGTCCTTCAGATTGCCCGCCTACTCCTGGAGGAACTCATGGACCGGGTGGCCGACCTGGGTTATTCCATGACCTTTACCGAGGCCGTTGCCCAAAAGCTGGTTAAGGAATCCTATCAGGCTGAATTCGGTGCCCGTCCCCTGGAACGCCATATCCGGACCCAGGTGGAAGACCTCCTGGCGGAGAAGATCCTGGCCCAGGAAATGGAGGAGGGGGAGACCTATGAGCTCTGCATCCGACAGGGCAAGATTGAGATTATTCCCAGCAAGAAGAAGTCCGGCCGGAAAAGGGGCAAGGAGGAAACGGCCCGACCATTGGCCTTGGAGGAAAGCCGTGGCTAAGCGGAAGAGGTTTGTCTGCTCCTCCTGTGGTCGGGTGGAAACCGGCTGGACCGGCCGATGCCCTGCCTGCGGAGAATGGGGGACCATGGAAGAGCAGGTGATCGACACGGCCTCCGGTCCTAAGGGGACCAAGGCGGACAGGGGAGGGAGGATCATGCCGGCACTTGCCCTATCCCAGGTCCCTTCCGCCACATCCGACCGTTTAGATACCGGCTTTCAGGAAGTCGACCGGGTCCTGGGCGGTGGCCTCGTCAAGGACTCAGTAACCATGGTGACGGCCCGCCCGGGGGCCGGAAAGTCCACCCTCCTCCTCCAACTATCCGAAAAGTTGGCCAGGAGGGGGCTGACCACCCTCTACGCTTCAGGGGAGGAATCTCCTTCCCAGATTAAGGGGCGGGCGGACCGAATCTTTGACCGACTCCCGGATAAGGTCTATCTCTTAGCCACTAACTCCATGGACCGGGTGGAGGAGGAAGTCCGGAGGATTAAGCCCCAGCTCTTGGTCCTGGACTCTGTCCAGACCTTTGAGAAGAGGGAATTTCCTCAGCGGCCGGGAACGCCCACCCAGACCCTGGCCGTTGCCGATGCTGTGGTTAGCCTGTCCAAGTCCTCCCCCCAGCCCATGGCCTCATTCATCGTAGGCCATATGACCAAGTCAGGGGAGATGGCCGGCCTCCGGACCCTGGAGCACCTGGTCGACACCGTCCTCTTTCTGGAGGATGGATACGATGACCGCCTTCGCATGCTTCGAGCCTCCAAGAACCGTTTCGGCTATACCGGAGAGGTGGGCCTCTTTCAAATGGGAGAAAAGGGGATGGAGGAGGTCATGGATCCCTATGCCCTCTTCTTGACCAAGAGGGAGGAGCCGGTGGCCGGTGCGGCGATTTCCCTTCAAAGGGAGGGTTCCCGGATGATCCCCATCGAGATCGAGGCCCTGGTTTCCACGGCCTATGAGGCCTATCCCTCCCGGATCGGGGACACGATCAAGCGGGACCAGCTCAACACCTTGGTCGCCATACTGGAGCAGAAGGCGGGCCTCCCTCTTTCCGGAAAGAATGTTGTTCTTAAGGCAACCGGAGGCCTGGCCATTAAAGAGAAAGTCTGTGACCTCCCTATCCTGGTGGCCATCGCCTCTTCTCTGAAAAATGCTCCCATCGACTCCCGGGATGTCTTTTTGGGCGAGGTCGGCCTGACCGGGGACTTGAAGAAGGTGGACGGCCTGGATCAGAGACTCAAGGAGCTCTCCCGTTTTGGCTTCCGCCGGGCCTTTGTCCCTGCCTTCACGGAAGGGGGGAGCCGGGAGGGCTTGGAAGTGATTCCCTGCCGGACCATCGGGGATGTCTTGAAAGAGGTCCTGAGAAGTTGACTTTGTCTTGAGCAATCATATATAATAATTCCTTTTGAACAAGACAGCCTTTTCTTGTATAATAGGATTACGGAGGTGAGTCTATGTACAAGGTAGGTGACAGGGTAGTTTATCCCATGCAAGGTGCGGGCAAGATCGTCGATATGGTGACGAAAGAAATGTTGGGTGAAGAACATGATTTTTTTATCCTCAAGATGCCCATCGCCAGCATTAAGATTTCCATCCCTGTAGATAACATCAACAACATAGGAATTCGGCCCGTCATGTCCGAAGAGGAGGGGATTAAGGTGATGGAGATCCTCCATGCGGAGACGACGGAAATGCCGGATAACTGGAGCCAGCGCTACCGGGAAAACATGGAAAGTCTCAAGACGGGAGACCCCTTCGAGATGGCCGCTATCATCCGGAACCTCCAGGTTCGGGATATGGAGCGGGGCCTCTCCACTTCAGAAAAGAAAATGCTGAATAAAACGAAGAAAATGTTGATTTCCGAACTGGTCATCGTCGGATCCATGACGGCGGAAGAAGCCCAATCCATGATTGATGAGGCCATCACCTTGGATGAGGACTTGGATGATCAAGAAAAATGATACCAGGAAATGCCTGTAGAGCATCTCGATTTTGGCGCAATCCATGATAGAGAGGGGTTGCGCCAAAATTCTTTCACCGGCATTTCGAACCCAAGAAAGGAGGAAAAAATGGGACGATTTTTTCAAATGATATCTGGATTTATCGGCGGCCTTCTCGGCTTGGCCTTGGCCCTTCTCTTGCGTGGTCTTGGTCTTTTTAAAACCTTGACCAGCCCTTGGCCGATTATTATTTTGGTCGCTCTTATTCTTTTTGGATTTATTCTTTTTTATGCCCTGTCCCCATTTTTTTCAAGAACACTCCGCAAAACCCAGGATTCCATGATGGAACGCTTTGAGAAGGTGCCCCTCTCCGACGTGGTCATCGCCACAGGGGGCTTGCTTGTCGGCCTCTTGATTGGGACCATCCTATCCTCGCCTATTCTTTCCCTCTCTATGGATTTTTTGGGCAACACCATCGGCGTCATCCTCTCCGTGATTATCCACCTCTTCCTGGGGATACTGGGCGTCCGGATTGCCCTCTCCCACAAGGAAGATATTATGAGCCTCTTGCCGGCAAGAACCCCCAAGGTCGCCGGGGAGGGCCGGACCAAGCCAAAAAAATCCAAACGGAACCAGGTTTTTGTGGCTGAGGAGGAAGAGGAAGAGGAAGAAGGGGATCTTGGTCCGAGCTCCCAACCGATTCCGAAAATTCTGGATACCTCAGTCATCATCGATGGACGGATTTTTGAAGTCATGAAGGCGGGCTTCTTAGAAGGTCCCATCATTGTCTCCCATTATGTCTTGGAAGAACTCCAGCACATCTCCGACTCCTCAGACGCCCTTCGGAGAAACCGGGGTAGGGGAGGGCTTGACCTTCTCCATGAAATGCAGAGGATGTCCGATTTGGAGATCATCATCGACAATACGGAAATCCGCCGGGCCAAGGAAGTTGATGCCAAGCTCCTCATCCTCACCAGGAAATACAAGGGCTATATCGTTACCAACGACTACAATCTCAACAAGGTGGCCTCGGTCCAAAACATCAGGGTTCTCAATGTTAATGACCTGGCCAATGCCCTAAAGCCCATCGTCATCCCCGGCGAGGAGATGGAAGTCTCCATCATCAAGTCCGGGAAGGAACCCGGTCAGGGATTGGGCTACCTGGATGATGGGACTATGATCGTGGTGGAAGACGGCTATGAGGCGATCGGGAGGAAGGTAGAAACCACGGTAACCTCGGTCCTCCAAACCTCTGCCGGTAAGATGATCTTCACCCGGATCCATCCCCAGGAAAAGGGCTGAGTCCATCATTCATAAGGGACAAGTGATAGTGTAGACAAAGAGGTTGTGCCGGATCTTTCCGGTACAGCCTCTTTTTCGTTTGTCCTGCTTTGGGCAATGGCGAAAATGAGGCTCGGACAGACTGGGGACCCTGATATTCTAGAAAATTGTAAGAAAAACAGGGTCAGGAGCCCTGACAATTTTTGAAATCCTAGAAAAAGCAGGGCCAAAAAAGGCCCTGTCAATCCCGGAAAATGGATATTTGTCAGGGAAAGAACCCTGATAATTTGACGGATCAAAAAGATAACAGGGCCAAAAAGGGCCCTGTTATTTGGAAGAATCAGGAGATTGTCAGGGTCGCAAACCCTGCTAAATTTGTAAATCATTAGAATGGCAGGGTCATGAGTCCTAATCATCGAAAAATTAGCGATCAAGGAGGACCTGGAGGAGGTCCTTTCCGGTTAGGGAAAGGTCGGGTTGGACACGGACGTCCTTGGTTAGGTCCGTGCCGTCCAAGCTCTGCTGGAGGGTGATGTCAAATTCGACAAGGAAGCCGGAATGCTTGAGGATGAGGTAGGCCGGGGGGATGTCCCAGGCATTGCCCATAGTGGGTTCTCCGGCGATGGTGGCCAGCTGGTTATGCTGACAAAAATCAGCAAAAGATTCGGCCGCATTGCTCGTATTTTTATCCACCAGGAGGACCAGCCGATCCTTGGATAGTTTTTGCCCCCGTCCAACAAATGAGCAGGTCATGAGCTTCTGGTAGGTCATGTCGGTCACCTTCCGGCGAATGGACTCGGGGACCTGGAAGGAAAGGTCCTCCCGGTCATCCTGGAGGTCAAAGTGCTCCAGCTTTTCTTGGGTGGACATATAGGAGACATAGGGGTCAAAGCCCTGGGAAAAGTAGAGGGTGGTCTCGGCAGAGTAGGATCCCCGGCTAAGCTGGGTGGCCAGGGCCTGGATCCAATAGGAGTGGGAGGCCCCCTGAACCCCTCTTAGATCAATGATAAAGCGGTTGGCCGATTGGGCTTGGCGGAGGTAGCCCGGCAGAAGTCGGACGGCTTCCTCCACATCTCCTTCTTCAAAGGAAAGGCCGGAAAGAACCAGGCTGTTGCCGGCTTTGATCAGGCGGGGTTGATTTTTCGAGGGGTCAACCTCCATGGGAATCAGACGAGAATACCGGTCCTTGACCCGGGGGTCGGTGATAGCTTTGGCATAGGGGGAGTCTTTCTCGAAATAGCCATGGCCCAGATTTTTCAAAGCTCTTTGATAGTCTCCCTGGTTTAAGAGGCGGGCAGAACCTCCAGAGGACCTGGCCAATTTATCCAGGATGGCCATGTAGGTTTCATCCGTTCCCTCTATTGTTAAAGCCTGGCGGGCAGAGGATTCTTCCGCCTTGAACTGGCCGTCCAGCTTTCCCGGACAATTGGCCGGAGGGAGGGATTCCAGGCAATCGATCAGGTCCTCCAGGTCGGCCTTTTTTTCCGCCGGGGTCAGCATCCGCCCCCGGGTATCCGCAATAGCCAGGTCTCCGGTGATGGATTCGTTGATCATGGCCCTGGTCTGTGGAATCTTTTTGGGTTGGTCAGTCAGAATCAGCCGCTGGACCAAGCGGATGAGGACGAGGGCAATGAGGAGGAAAAGAAGGATGAAGAAAAAGCGTCTTCTTCGCCGTACCTTTTTCTTCCGCTTTTTTTCTTGTTTATAGGCGATTTTTCGCTGACTCTTTTTCCGGCTTCTCTCCACTTCCTCTTCCAGGTTTGACCCGGGTCGCCGAGGGGGACGTCGGTAAGAGTTTGGCGGGGAAGAATACTGTCTTTTCGGCATTTCGTCCTCCTTTCTTGTGCTTTCTCTATGGTATCAAAATCAGGGAAAAAGGTAAATCAGGGGAGGAAAGACCCAATGAAATACTTTTTCAAAAATAATTTGCAAAAAAACGTTTTTATGGTAGAATGAAGTCAGAAAATCCATTTACAACAGTTATCTGTGCAGAGAAATCGTGAGGAGCAGGTATCTCCCCGGGAGATCTCTGCTTTTTTATGCCCAAAAAGACTGGTAAATGGAGACTGCGCCGGATCTACTGATTAAACCTACATAGAGGTCCGGAAAAATGGGCAAGGAAAGGAGGTAGGAGAGGATTCAAACCAAGGCCCAACATATATTCTAGTAAAAAGGTTTGCAGAAGAGTTCTTATTGTAGCCCACGGAAAGTACCTATTTCTATAATTTATGATCCCTTATCCGGGATGAGCAAAGGAGAATACCATGAGAGAAATTATAATGGGTGAATTTTTCGGTACGGCTTTACTATTACTGTTAGGTAATGGTGTCTGTGCATCAGTAAATGCGAAAAAATCGGGATTTGAAGGAGTCGGCGGCTTGACCATCATTATCGGCTGGGGCTTTGCTGTTATGATTCCGGCTTATATCTTTGGCGCCTATTCAGGAGCCCATTTCAACCCCGCTGTCACTTTAGCCCTCTGCATGACCGGTGCTGTTCCTTGGGAACAATTCCCTGTTTACGTCCTATCCCAAATGGCCGGTGCTATTGTCGGAGCCTTTACCGTCTTCCTCCTCTACCAGAAGCACTTTGATTTGATGGAAGGACAAGCAGAAGGCATCCGCGGTTGCTTCTGCACAGCGCCCGGAGTTCCCTCCACTTTCCATAACTTCCTAAGTGAAGCGGTTGGTACCTATGTCCTGGTCTTCGCCATCCTCGGCATGGCCCAATATCCGCAGGCCGGCCCCAGTGGTGTTGATAAGTTCTTCCTCTATGGCATCATTGTTTCCATCGGCTGCTCCTTGGGTGGTCTGACCGGTTATGCGATTAACCCGGCCCGTGACCTTGGTCCTCGTATTGCCTATGCCCTTATGCCTTTAAAGCATAAGACTGATCCCAACTGGGGATATGGCTGGATTCCTGTCGTCGCCCCCATGGTCGGTGCCGCCGTTGCCGTCCTGATCTACAATTTCATTTTCGTTTAGTCATGTAGAGAACTCGTAGATTTTAGCCAAGTCTTATCATAAGAAAAGAACCCGGCTTGACCGGGTTCTTTTTTTGTGGAAAAAATCCTAAAAAACTCTTATTTTTCTTATTATGGCTTGACAAGCCCGAGACTTTCGCTCATAATTGATAAAGAAAAGGATTTCCTGATAATTTCCATTGACATAAACAATAATTCGGCTTTGATATAGGTATTTCAAGAAAGTGAGGAAGGTATGGTCGAAAAAGAAGTAACCATCAATAACAAAATGGGCTTGCAGTCAAGGGCGGCTTCTAATTTTGTCGCTACGGCCCAACATTTTGATTCAGATATTTACCTGGAAAAGAACCAGGTCATCTTTAATGGCAAGTCCATTATGTCCCTTCTTTCCATGTCCCTAAGTGGGGGAGAAAGCGTTTTAGTCCGCTGTGACGGCGAGGATGAGGAAGAGGCCTTGGGGGCCATTGAAGACTACCTGAACACGGGCATCCATAAACTATAGAGAGAATTTGAGGCAATATTTCTTCAAAACGGGGCTACTCAGGCCATGTGAAATGCCGGAGTGCCCTCTTTTTTTTGCCTCCTCCTATGATAAAATAAGTTGATGAATCTAGAGAGGGGCATAGCAATGGAAATATTGGAAAAATTCAGGCAGCTCATCGTCACCTTCCGCTGGACCGACCTGGTTGACATCCTGGTGATCGCTGTCATCATCTATTATATGATTCTTTTTGTTCGGGAAACCCGGGCCCTCCAACTGATCAAGGGTTTTGCCGCCCTCTTGATCCTGGCTCAGATCTCCGAATGGTTTGATTTATATACCTTGAATTGGCTCCTGTCCAATATATTTACCGTTTCTATGGTATTAATTATTGTGGTTTTTCAGCCTGAACTCCGACGGGTTTTTGAACGCTTGGGCCGGTCCCGGCGCTGGCTTTCTTTTTTCATAAATACAGAAGAGTCGGAGAGTCTGGACCAGGTGGATGAAATTGTCCGTGCTTCCTCCTCCCTGGCTCGCCAAAAAATCGGCGCTCTGATGGTGATTGAAGGCCGGGTAGGTCTGTCCGACCTCCTGGAATCCGGGACAAGGATTGATGGCCAGGTTACCGCTGAGCTCCTGATCAATATCTTTATCCCTAATACCCCCCTCCATGATGGGGCGGTCATCATCCGCAACGACCGTGTCCGGGCCGCCGGTGTTTTCCTCCCCCTGACCCAAAACAATTCCTTGAGCAAGGAGCTGGGGACCCGCCACCGGGCTGCTTTGGGCATCTCCGAGAAATCGGATGCCCTGGTTGTGGTCGTTTCAGAGGAAACCGGCTTGATTTCTGTCTGTCAGGAAGGCGAGATTGCCCGCCGCCTGGATGAGGACAGTTTGCGGACCAGGCTTCAGGATTTCTTTACCAAGGATTCCACCATGATTAACATAGGTAATCTGATCGAAGAGAGGAGGGAGGCAAGTCATGAAGAAACTCAAGAATAACCTGAGCTTAAAAATCATCTCCCTTATCGCTGCCTTTTTTCTTTGGTCCTATGTGGTTGCCGGGGTCAACCCCACCCAGAAAATGACCGTTTCCAATATCCCCGTGAAAATCGTGAATAAGGAAAAGTTGGCCCAGAGGGATTTGGAAGTGATGACCATAGAGCCGGAAAAAACCTATGCCTCCCTGTCAGGAAAAAGGCAGGCCCTGGGGACCATCCGTCCTGAGGACATCCAGGCTTCTGTCGATGTCGAAGGTTTGCAGGAAGGCCTCCATTCCCTTCCCATCTCCTTCGACCTTCCCAACAACGTCCTTTTGAATCCGGACGCCACAGCCGGACGGGTCAACATCCAAATTGAAAAGATTATCGACCAATCCCTCCCGGTCCGGGTGGACACCACAGGAGAAGTCGAGGATAATTTTGTGGTGGAAAAAATTACCGCCAGCCCCAATAAAATCCCCTGTACCGGTGCTCGTTCCCGCATTGACAGGGTAAAGGGGCTTCGCGCCTTTATCGACATCTCCTCCCTCTCCGCCGACTCCACGATTTCCGCAAAAGTAGTCCCGGTGGATGAGGAGGGGCAAGAAGTGGAAGGGGTCGATCTTTCCCTGTCCGAGGTAAAAGTATCCATCCTCGTCAGCAAGCAGAAGCTTCTTCCAATTGAAGCGACGCTCGAAGGGAAAAGCCCGGAAGGCTACCGCATTGAAGAAGTAAAAGTGGACCCCCATGAGATTTTAGTGAAGGGCGTTCCCGACCTGATTGACCAATTGACCGGTCTGAAGAGCAAGCCCTTGGAGAGAGAAAAGATTACCCGATCCGGCCTCTATCCACTGAAGCCCGACCTTCCCGCAGGAATTAATCTAGTCGATGAAAACCAATCCATCTCAGCGGATATTACGGTAGAGACCAAGGAAACAAGAAGCCTGACCGTCCCCCTCGATAAGGTCACTTACCCGGGCTTGCCGGACAACTTAAAGGCAGAGACTCAGGAAAAGACCGTCCAGGTGACTTTGGAGGGGTATCCCAAGGATTTGAACCAATTGGATGATCAAAGTTTGCCCCCGGTCATTCCCATCGCCTCCTCCAACCGCCTTACCGGCTCGACCAGCTTGAACCTGCCTGTCCAGCTGACCCTGCCCGGAGAGATCATGGTCAAAGACATCCAGCCCAAGACGGTCCAGGTCCACATCAAAAAGAAGTAAGGCAAACTCCATATCTCTAAACAAAAAAGATCCCCACCCTCCAATCACTTGGAAGGTGGGGATCTTTCTTATCCCTTAAATGATTTTCAGGCTTCCCATAAATTCGCGGGACCGGATGATCAAGGTGATTTCCGGCTCAACCTGGTCCTTGAGTTCCTTGGCCGAATAATAATGCTTATCATTGACAATCACATGCCAGTCAGTCGGGAGCTGGAGGGTGAGGGTGGAAAAATTGACTTGGACATCCATATAAATCTCATTCTCCAGGGGCCACACATTCTTCAGATCCAGGATGACATCAGAGAAGGAGGCTTCGACCTGGCCGCCGGAGAAGGTGTCTGACCGGTAGACCTTGGTATCATTAACGAAGAGGAAGCGGTCATTCAAGACGTCCTTCTCCTCATAGAAATTAGGGCGTTTGGAATGACCTCCGGCCTGACGGCTTTCATCCGACTCGCCCTCTCCGGTTGGAGGGGTTTTCGTATAGGCTTGAGCCTGGCGGTTACGGAAGGCTTCTTTATCCTGGTGGTCCTCAACGATGATCTTGATTCCAAGAAGAACCAAGCCCGCAGCGAAGAGGATGAGGAAGGCGGAACCACGGATAAGACCCAAATTCTTTAATTGGATGAGGGCTCCGGATCCGATGATGACCGCGGAGACAACCCGGCTCCCCTTTTTGGTCGCCAGGCGGTAGGTCCCATAGATCACAAGGAGGATGGGCCAATAGAGGCCGATTAGGGCCCAAACATTCTGATTGACCAGCTGGCTCAGGAGAATGAGGAGGCCCAGGGTCAAAAGAAGTATACCGAATAGCATAGGCAGTCCTTTCAATTTCTTAAACGAACTTCGGTTCGTTTTCATTTCTTTATCGATTGTACTATAATGTAGGACTTTGTTCCTATTATGTATAGAAAAGAGCGACGAGACCCGCTCGGACAGGTGGGCCATAGGAATCTGTGATAAAATAATCTTGACGACAGAAGAGACTTTTTTCCGGCTTCGCCCCTTGTTCAAAGGCATAGACGGACTCCGGAAAAGACCAATATTATATTGAGGAGGTTTTATGGGCCATCCCGTTTTACGCTTTGCGCCTTCGCCCACCGGCTATCTCCATATCGGTGGTCTGAGGACCGCTTTGTTCAATTATTTATATGCCCGTCACCATGGCGGAATCTTTACCCTTCGGATCGAGGATACCGACCGGACCCGTTATGTGGAAGGGGCCTTGGAAAACCTGATCGACATCCTCCATTGGTCGGGCCTGGACTATGACCAGGGCCCCAAGATGGGGCAGGATGGCCGTGTGGTGGAAGAAGGGGACCGGGGACCCTACATCCAATCGGACCGGGTGGAGGCAGGGGTCTACAACCGCTATATCGACCAGCTCCTGGAAGAAGGAAAGGCCTACTACTGCTTCTGCTCCAAGGAGCGGATTGACCGGGTCAGGGAGGCCCAAAAAGAGGCCGGAGAGACCCCCCGCTACGATGGCCATTGCCGGAAGTACAGCCTGGAAGAAGCCCGGGCCAAGGTGGAAGCCGGGGAGGACTATGTTGTCCGTCTTAAGCTCCCTGAAAATCAGGATATCACCTTCCATGATGCCATCAAAGGGGATATTACCATCAACACCGACGAGATGGATGACCAGGTATTGATCAAGTCCGACGGTTTCCCCACCTACCATTTTGCCGTCGTCGTCGACGACCACCTCATGGGGGTGACTCATGTGGTTCGTGGGGAGGAGTGGATTTCTTCCACCCCCAAGCACGTCTTCCTCTACCAGTCCCTGGGCTGGCAGGCCCCCGAATACGTTCACCTGCCGACGGTTCTGGGCAATGACCACAAGAAGCTGTCCAAACGGCAGGGAGACGTGGCAGTGGAGCAGTTCCGGGACAAGGGCTACCTCCCCGAGGCCCTGATCAACTACATCGCCCTTTTAGGCTGGTCCCCGAAATCCAACCAGGAAGTCCTCTCCATGGAGGAGCTGATCAAGGAATTCGACTTTGATCGGATTTCCAATACCGGGGCCATCTTTGATACCAAGAAGCTCAACTGGTTTAACCAGGAGTACATCAAAAAGATGGCACCCGAGGATTTGGTCGACCGGGTGGGGAAGAGCCTGAAGAAGGCCGGTTTGGTGGATGAGACCACCGATCCCGAAAAGATCGCCCTGACGGCAGAAACCTATGGGAACCGGATTGAATACTTCGACCAGGTTCCTGATATGACCCGTCATCTTTTCTGCTCTGCGGAGGACTTGGTTTATGAGGAGGATGCTGTGGAGGCTATTCGGTCGGAATCCGGACGGACCATCCTTCCCCTCTTCGAAGACAAGGTCCGCCAGGCTTCGTCCTTCGACCGGGACTTTGCCGGTTCCCTGGTCAAGTCCATCCAGACAGAGACCGGGATTAAGGGCAAGGACCTCTGGTGGCCGGTCCGGGCCAGCGTGGTGGGATCCACCTCGGGGCCTGATTTTACCAACACCCTCCTGATTCTAGGCAAGGAAGAAGTTCTGGACCGTTTGGACCGGGCAAAAACCCTGTGAAGGCGAGGATAAACGATGAAAATATATAATACGCTGACAAGAAAAAAAGAAGATTTTATCCCCCAGGAAGAGGGCAAGGTCAAGATGTATGTTTGTGGCCCCACGGTCTACGACTACATCCACATCGGCAATGCCCGCCCCCTGGTGGTTTTCGATACCTTCCACCGCTATCTGAAGTTCAAGGGCTATGATGTGGACTATGTCGTCAACTTCACCGACATTGACGATAAGATCATCAACCGGGCCAATGAGGAGGGGGTCCCCTTTACGGACATCACCGAAAAATACATCCAGGTCTTTATGGACCATGCCCATTCCCTCAACCTCCTGGAAGAGGAAACCAACCACCCCCGTTGCAGCCAGCACATTGACGAGATCATCGCCTTCGTTCAGGGGCTCATGGACAAGGGGGCGGCCTATGAGGCGGAGGATGCCGTCTATTTCGACGTCTCCTCCTATGGCCACTATGGAGAGCTATCCGGGAAAAAAGTCGACGAACTCCGGTCAGGGGCCCGGATTTCCGTCAATGAGGCTAAGGAAGATCCCGTGGACTTCGCCCTCTGGAAAAAGCAGAAGGACCCCAATGAGCCCGCCTGGGATTCTCCCTGGGGGCCCGGCCGGCCGGGCTGGCACATTGAATGCTCGGTCATGTCCCAGTCTCTCCTGGGAACCACCCTGGATATCCATGCCGGTGGATCCGACCTGGAATTCCCCCACCATGAGAATGAGCGGGCCCAGTCCGAATCCCTCCACGATCAGACCTTTGCCAAATACTGGATGCACAACGGGATGATCACCGTCTCCAACGCCCAGGGCCAGGCGGAAAAAATGTCCAAGTCCCTGGGGAACTTCTTCCGTCTGATCGATGTGGAGAAGGAATATGACCTCATCGTCGTCCGGATCTGGCTCCTGTCCACCCAATACCGGGCCCCCATCAACTTCTCTCGGGAGGTTATGGACCAGGCCCAAGCCAACTATAACCGCCTCATGAACGCCAAGCATGAGATGGAGCGCTACTTGGACCATGCTCCCGAAAAGGAAATGACGGAAGAAGAGACGGGGATTATTGACCGGGTCAAGGGTTTGAGGGAGGACTTTGTCCGGGCCATGGACGACGACCTGAATACCGCCGATGGTCTGACTGCACTTTATGAGATCTCCAAAATCGGCAACGGCCAGCTGTCGGAAGCCAATGCCAAGGCAGCCGTTCAAGGAGTTCTGGATGTCTATCTGGAGCTTCTGGAGGTGATGGGGATTGCGGATAAAAGCAAAGAGGAAGTCCTGGACGAGGACATCGACCGCCTGATTCAAGAGAGGGAAGAAGCACGAAAGAACAAGGATTATGGCCGGGCGGATGAGATCCGAGACCTCCTCCAGGCCCAGGGCATTGTTCTGAAAGACACCTCCACCGGCGTGGTATGGGAGAGAAAATAACATGGAAGATTATATTTTTGGCCGCCGGCCGGTTATTGAGTACCTGAAATCCGGCCGCCAGCCGGAGAAGGTCTACCTGGCCAAGGGGGAGAAGAAGGGGTCCATCAACCAGATTATCCACCTGGTCAAGCAGACAGATGCGGTCATTGTGGAAGTGGACCGGGACAAGCTGGATGCTATGACCGGAGGACAGAACCACCAAGGGGTGGCCATCCTGGCTTCGGACTTCACTTATTCCAGCCTGGAGGACATCCTGGAGGCGGCCAAGGCGGCCGGTCATCCCCCTTTCCTGGTCATGCTGGATGAGATCACCGACCCCCACAACTTGGGGGCTATCATCCGGACGGCAGAATGCTGCGGGGTGGACGGGGTCATTATTCCCAAAAGACGGTCAGCTACCGTCAACTCCACGGTCCGGCGGACCTCCTCCGGGGCCACGGCCTACCAGAAAATCTGCAAGGTGACCAACATCAACCAGACCATAGACCGCTTAAAAGAAGAAAATATTTGGATTTATGGGGCGGCCGGGGAGGCTAAGCAATCCCTCTGGTCCACGGACTTTTCCGGGGGCTGCTGCCTGGTCATCGGTAACGAAGGGGAGGGCCTGGCCCGTCTGACCCGGGACAAGTGTGACGTCCTGGTTTCCATCCCCATGGTGGGGAAGATCGACTCTCTGAATGCCTCAGCTTCGGCTGCTGTCCTCATGTATGAGGTCCTCCGGGGGAGGATTCGAGAAAAGTAGAGGTGGTAAAGGATGAATCCAACGGCTTATAAGGAAATCAGTTCGGAATGGCAGGCGCCTTTCTTTGTAGTGGAGCGGGAACCCATCCTGGTCCGCCTTTCCGTCAATGCGAAAGGCCTTGATTCTCTTGACCTGCCCGGGGTTTATATTGCCGTGGATGGTTTTTTCCGCCTCCTCCGCGATGTCGATGTAACCTCCTACCGACAGACCATGGGCCGGGAGGGTCTGGTCTTTTTCGTGGAAGTCAACGATTCCCGGTCGGCCATCCGGGCCTATCTGAGCAATTTGAAGCGCTATCATTTCCTGGGTCCGGCCTGGAACTTCACCATCATCGAAGGGACACGCCTGACAGCCATCACCGGGGATCCCGGCCGGTCTCGCCCCCTGACCGGGGGAGAGTTGGAAGACTTGGCCATGACCCATCTTTCCATGGGTTCCCGCCCTCTCCGCTTCTCCCGCTATTTCCTTTATTCGGCCCTGGCCCCCTTCACCAGGAAGAGGGGGTATGGGACCTGCCTATTGGACCGGGAGGATGCCAAGGGGAGGGAGAACTTCTCTATGGTCCTGCGGGGCCTGGACATCCTCCGTCGGGCCTACCAGTCCATCGACTTTTCCGGCATGACCTCCCTGGCCGACCTTCGCTCCCGCGGAAAGGTCCTCCAGAAGGCCCTCTCCGATATGACGGATCATCCTGGCTTTATGAAGGGGATCCTCTTTCAGAGCCTTATCTTAGCTTCCGTCTACGAACAAAAGACCCCTTTTTCTGAGATTCCTGCTAGGATCCGGGACCTCTGCCAGGGCTTGGACCGGGATTTCGACCTGGATGTCCGGTCACCGGGGGTGGAGGCTTACCGTCTTTACGGTGTGGGGGGGATCCGGACCCTAGCTATGGAAGGCTTCCGCCCCATCATCGACCAGGTCCTGCCCATGGTGGAAATCCGTAGGAACCTGGATGACCTCTCCCTCTTCCTCATGTCCAACACCGTCGATACAACCACCCTGGCGGACCTCTCCATGCCGGACTATATTGACCTCCAGGATATGGCCCGCCGGGCCCTCTATCCCGGGGATACCGACCGGACGGCCCTGGATGACCTCTTCTACCAGAGGGGTCTGGTCACCAACGGGATCCGGGACCTCATGATGACCACCCAGCTCCTGGCCCTGATCAAGAAAGAAGAAGAGGAGTAGACCGGCTCATCCGGCCCCAGCGATAAAGGAGAATTTCTTATGAATCCTGACCAAGCAAACAAGCCTGACCAAAGCCTCAGCAGGGAGCTTCTGGACTTTATCCGGAAGTCATCCTCCATGTTCCATGCCGTAGATACCATCCAGACCGCCTTCAAGGAGGCCGGCTTCCAGGAAGTCAAGGAAGGTGAAGAGTGGAAACTTGAATTGGGGAAGACCTATTACTTGAACCGCAACGGTTCTTCCGTCCTTGCCTTCCGCCTGCCGGAAGTCATGGACGTCCCCCACTTCCAAATCGCTGCTTCCCACACAGATTCGCCCACCTTCAAACTGAAATCCAAGCCCATCCTGGAAGGCCCGGACGGCTACCTTCGTTTGGATGTGGAAGGCTACGGCGGCATGATCGATTCCACCTGGTTTGACCGCCCCCTGACCCTGGCCGGACGTTGCCTGGTGGAGACTCAAGAGGGGGTGGAGAGTCGACTTGTCTATATTGACAAGGACCTCCTGGTCATCCCCAACGCCCCCATCCACTTCAACCGCCAGGTGAACAAAGGCTATGAATTCAACCACCAGCGGGACCTCATCCCCGTCTTTTCTGCCGGTGCCTGCAAGGCTGAGGACTTTTATGCCATGCTGGGCCAAAGCCTGGGCGTAACGCCGGACAAGATCCTGGCCACCGACCTCTTCCTGGTCAACCGGGCCCAACCCGCTCTCCTGGGCTGGAAAGAGGAGATGGTGGGCTCGCCCAAACTGGATAACCTCCAATGTGCCTTCGCTTCAATGAAGGCTTTTATCGGGGCTAAGAATCCCGGGGCCATCAACGTCTATGCTTCCTTTGATAATGAGGAGGTGGGTTCCTTGACGAAGCAGGGGGCCATGTCCACCTTCCTGAAAGACAGCCTTCGCCGGATCATCTTGGCTCTGGGTCTGGGGGAGGCCGACTACCAGATGGCCCTGGCCAAGTCCTTCCTGGTTTCCTGTGACAACGCCCACGCCCTCCATCCCAACAGGGCGGACCTCTATGATCCCATCAACCGGGTCTATATGAATAAGGGCATCGTCATCAAGGAAAATGCCGCCCAATCCTACACCACCGACGCCTTCTCCCAGGCCGTTTTCAAGAAGATCTGCCAGCAGGCCGGCGTCCCGGTCCAAAACTTCGCCAACCGGTCCGACCTACCCGGCGGGGGAACCCTGGGCAACATCTCCAATGTCCAAGTTTCCCTCCACAGCGTGGATATCGGTCTTGCCCAGCTGGCCATGCACTCCGCTTACGAAACCGGCGGCATCAAGGACACCGCCTACATGATCCGGGCCTTGGAGGAGTTCTACTCCACCGTGATCCGGATCCAAGGCGCCCAATCCGCAAGCTTCGATCGCTAGATCAAGACAAAGAAAAACCGCTTGGAAGCTATACTTCCAAGCGGTTTTTTTGATCCACCCTCACGGACTCGAACCGTGGACACCCTGATTAAGAGTCAGGTGCTCTACCAACTGAGCTAAGGGTGGGCAGAAAAAAAGCTGTCTGCCGGGATTGAACCGGCGACCTCAGCCTTACCATGGCTGCGCTCTACCTGCTGAGCTAAGACAGCATGCACGCCTCATGAAGACCTTTCTTAAAGGAGGTGTTCAGTGAGTAACAAAATCATTATAGGGAAGAAAGCGAATAACGTCAAGCAAATTTTCAAAAAACTTGTCCTTTCTTTTTCCTTCCTGCGATGAGGCTGCATGTGACCGGGTTTTGGGGCATGGTCTTTTTTTTGGAAGACTGTATTCTCGCCTTTTTTTCCTTTTGATATAATAGAATGGTGCCTGCATATCACCTGCATAATCGAAGGTTTAGTGTTAGAATAATAACGATACTATGTAGAAAGGGGGAAGCCTATGGCAAAAGAAGCGATTCAAGAAGTTCTTCAGGCTGAGGACCGGGCAAAGGAGATCATCAACCAGGCCCGGGAAACCGCCCGAAAGATAGGAGGAGACTTGGCTGAGGAAAATTTGGAAACAGAAAAAAGAATTCGCCAGGAAGCCAAGGACAAGGCCCAGGCCTTTTATGAGGCGGTTGAAAAAGAAGCCCGAAAGGAAGCGGAGCCGATGTTGGCCAAAGCCAGAGAAGAGGCGGAGGCTTGGAAAGGACTGCGAGACCAGGACCTGAAAAAGGCCGTCGACCGGATCAAAGAAGAGGTGGTGAATTATGGCAATCGTTGATATGACGGAGTTCCGTCTCACCTTGTTTGCCAAAGATCGAGACCGCCTTCTTGAACGGATCCAGGATTTTGACCAGGTACATATCCGGCCTCTGGATAAACAGACAGAGGAGGAGTGGGCGGGGCGGATTCGTTCCGCAGACACCGGAAAGTCGGTCACGGCGGTGAACGAAGCGATGGGCCGGGCCCAGGAGGCCCTGGACATCCTCTCCGCCTATGAGGTCAAAGAGAAAGGATTCAAGGAAAAACTCTCCAACCGCCTGCCCAGCTTATCCATGGAAGAAAGCAAGACCCTGGTGGAAGGGGAAGGGGCCCTTGCGGCCATTGAAGAAACCCTCCGCCTCCAGGAGGCCATCCGCCATTCTCATGAGAGGATGGACCAACTCAAAGAGGAGCGAAAACAGCTGGATCGGTGGAAGGCTCTGGACCTTCCCTTGGGGGATTTGAAAAAGCCCAAGCGGGTCCAAGTCACCCTGGGTACCCTGCCCTCCCGGTGGATGGATGAGGCGAGGAAATTCCTGGCCTCCCACGCCCAAAGAACCTATATGGAATTTCTCTCCGCTGATGATAAAACCGCCTATGTCATGGTGATCAGCGACGGAAGCGATGCCGACCTGGACAGTTTTTTCCGGGATATCAACTTTACTCCGGTCCATTTTGAGGGGGAAGAGACGGTCCAGGCCATGATCCAAGAGAGGGAAGCCGGCTTGGCGGAAGAAAAGAAGAATATTGCCCAGGTGGAAGTGGAGCTGAAGAAGCTGGCCCGGGAAAAGAAAACCGCCATCCAGGCCTACTATGAGCTCCAGTCCTATAAAGAGGACCGGCTGGAGGCGGAAGGAAAGACCCTGGAAACAGAGAAAATCACCTTCCTGGAGGGCTTTGTCCCGACTGATCGGGCCAAGGAATTTAAAAACCTGGTTACGGATGAACTCCCTGACGGGCGTTTTGAACTGGAGACCAAGGAAGCGGACCGGGACGACCCCGATGTCCCCATCCTCCTCCACAACAACGGATTGGTGGCCCCCTTCGAGAACCTGGTGGAAACCTATTCCATGCCCCTATATAAGGAAATGGACCCCACGGGCCTCCTGGCCCCATGGTATATGCTCTTTTTTGGCCTCATGATGGGCGACGCGGGCTATGGCGCACTGATGCTCTTGGCCACCAGCTTTGCCCTCCATTATTTTGACTTCAAGCCAAGCACGGCCCGGTCCATCCGCTTTTTCCAGATCCTTTCCGTCCCAACGATCCTGGCAGGACTGGCTTTCGGCTCCATCTTCGGAGGCCTCATCCCCATGGATCCCCTGATCATCGACCCCCAGGTGGAAATCATGCCCATGATCATCTTCTCCGTCATCCTGGGCATTGCCTGTATCTTCATTGCTCTGGGTTTGGGCGCGGTCCAAAGCGTTCGGGAAGGGGACCCGGCAGGGGCCATCTGGGACTACGTCTCCTGGTACTTCCTCATCGGAGGCCTGATCGTCGGCGGCTTGTCCAAAGCCTTCCAGTGGAACTCCATGGTTAGTTCGGTAGCCTTTATCCTGGCCATCATCGGCGCCCTCCTGATTATTTTCTTCTCCGCCCGAGATGAGAAGTCCGCAGGAGCCCGGATTGCCTGGGGGGCCTACAACCTCTATGGAGCGACCGGCTATATCGGCGACTTCGCCTCCTTTACCCGGGTGACCGCCCTCATGCTCTCCGGTGCCTACATCGGCTTCTCCTTCAACCTGATCGGCCGGATGATCATGGGTATTGTCGGTTCGGATGCTTCGGTTTGGGAAGCCCTGGGACAAGGTCAGGTGAACATCTTCATGTTCATCATCGCCATGGTCCTCCTGGTCTTCCTCCACCTCTTTAACCTTTTTCTCAGTGCTCTTTCCGCATATGTTCACTCCATGCGGTTAATTTACGTTGAATATTTTGGCAAATTCTATCAGGGCGGGGGGAAACGCTTCAAGAAGCTCCGTCCCGAAGGCAAATACTTGGACATCAAATAGGAGTGTCCATAAAGAAAGGAAAACAAACATGGTAGATTTCTTTGTACAAAACGGTGGAATTCTTTTCGCAGTCTTAGGGGCCATCCTGGCCGCCGCTCTTTCCGGAGTCGGTTCGGCTCGGGGCGTTGGCCATGTGGGTCAGGGCGCTGCCGCCATCGTCATCGACGACCCGGCCAAATTCGGACAGTCCCTCATCCTCCAGCTCCTCCCGGGAACCCAGGGTCTTTATGGAATGATTATTGCCATTATTGTTATGGTCACCAAGTTTGACATGGCCCTTCCCCTCCAGGAAGGTGTCCGGGTCTTCCTCTCCTGCCTCCCCATCGCCATCGTCGGCTATGCTTCTGCCATTCACCAGGGCAACGTCGCCTATGCCGGCTTGGAGATTTTAGCCAAGAATGAAAGCCAATCCATGAAGGGCGTCATCTACGCGGTCATGGTTGAGACCTACGCCATCTTGGCCTTCATCATTTCTTTGATCTTCATTTTCGCCGCTTAGTCCTCTATTGAGGCAGATGCCCAAAGACAGGGACCGAAACCGATCGGGTTTCCGACCAAGTCTTCAAAGGAGGATTTATGTCAAATTTAAAGAATATCGTCAATAGCATCATCGAGGATGCCAACCAGGAGGCCAACCGGATCATCGAAGATGCCCGGACCAAGGCCCAGGCGGAAAAACAGGAATGCATGGACCGACTGACCCGGGAAAACCAGGCCTTTGATGCCCGCAAGCCCGTTTTGGAAGCCCAGATCCGGGACCGGGTTCAAACCGGTGCCGAAAGAGAGGCCAGGAACCTGGTCCTCACCGCCAAGCAGGAGGCCGTCGACCGTGCCTTTAACCTGGCCAAGGAAGAATTGACCAAGATGGGCGGGGTTCAATACAAGAAGGTTTTGGATCGCTTTCTGAAGAAGGTAACCAAGAGTCCGGACCTGGTTGTTGAGATTCCTAAAAACAGGAACTACGAATCCAGTGAATTTACTGTCATTAAGGTGGATGACCTCCGGTCCGGTTTCCGGATCAACCGTGGGGGAATCCGGGAGAATTTTGACTTTGATCAAGTGGTTGATGGCCTGCGATCCAGCCTGGATACCGAAGTGGTTCAGCTGATTGCAGAAAGGTAGGTGGCCCATGGCACAGTCGTATTCCTTTGCTTCCATGCGGGTTCGCATGTATGAGCGGGACTTGATTGCGGATGGCCAGTGGAAACGCCTCCTTGCCAGCCAGGACCTGGACCAGGCCGTTCAAATCCTAAAGGAAACCCGCTACGGGGACCTTTTTGAGGGCCTGGACCATGCCGAAGACTTCGACCGGGTCCTTCGGGAAGAAGTTGCTAAACAAGCTAAGATGGTGGAAGACCTGGTGGAGGAGGATGACCTTGCGGCCTTTCTCTTCCTGAAATATGACATCCACAACCTCAAGGTCCTCATCAAAGAAGCCGGTCGGGAGGATGATCGGGAAGAGGGGGAAGACACTCTTTCTTCTCTCGCCTACCCCTTTGGTCACCTCTTCCTACCCGCTGTTAAGGAATGGATCCGGGAGCCCAACCGCAATCCCAAGCAGACCGACCTTCAAAAGGCAACGGCTGAGGGCTTGGAAGTATGGACAGAAAGCCAGGATGCGCAAGCCCTGGACCTGGTCCTTGACCGCTGGTATTTCCGAAGCCTCCACCATCTTTCGGAGACCCTGCCCGGCCAATTTTTCCGGGAAAGCATCCAAAAGATGGCCGATGGGACCAACATCCTTTCCTTTTTCCGGGCCAAGCGACAGGGTCTTGCCAAAGACTTCCTGGCCAGGGTTTTGGTGGAGGGAGGGAAGATCCCCCATGAGGACTTCTTTAAGCTTTATGGATTGGACCAGGCCAATTACGGCCTTTTCTTCCAAAAGGCCAACTTGGGCCGGGACTTTGAAGAGACCCTGAACCAATACCTGGAAAACGGGGCCATCGCCGGCTTAGAAAGGGCAAAGGACCAGATCCAGCGTCAATCCGCTCTGGAAGCCTCCCGCTATCCGGAGGGACCTGAAGTTATTTATGGCTATATGAACAAGGTGGAAACCGAGGCCCAAAACCTCCGGATTCTTCTCAACGGAAAGCGGCTTTCTCTCCCTGAAGAAGAGATCAAGGAAAGGATGAGGACGAATGCATAAGGTAGCTGTCATCGGTGATCGCGGTTCGGTTCTCGCCTTCCGGGCCATCGGTGTGGACGTTTACACACCGGTGGGAGACGATGAAATCCGGCGGACGGTGGACCGTTTGGCCAAGCAGGACTATGGGGTCATCTATATGACCGAAGCCTATGCGGCCCGGATCCCCGAAACCATCGACCAATACAAGACACGGCCCATACCGGCCATTGTTTTTATTCCTAGTGCCCAAGGGTCCTTGGGTATCGGCATGCAGACCATCTCCGACAATGTGGAGAAGGCGGTCGGCATGGACATTTTTTAGAAGGGAGGAGACCCCTTGAAAAAAGGAACAATCACAAAAGTTTCCGGCCCCCTCGTGGAAGCGAAGGGGATGGAAGAAGCAAATATACAAGACGTTGTGGAGGTGGCCAACCTGGGCCTGATCGGAGAAATTATTGAAATGAATAAAGATGTCGCCTCCATCCAGGTTTATGAGGAGACCACCGGCGTCAGCCCCGGCGAGCCCGTTGTCTCGACCGGAAGCCCCCTTTCCGTCGAATTGGGCCCCGGCCTCATCGGACAGATCTATGATGGGATTCAGAGGCCTCTGGATGACCTGGCTGAAGGCGGGGATTTCCTGGAACGCGGTGTGTCCGCGGATGCCATCGACCACCAGAAAAAATGGGATTTTCAGGCCCGGCTTGACGTCGGCGCTGAGGTTATCGGAGGAGATATCATCGGTGTCGTCCAGGAAACGGAAGTGATCGAGCACCGGATCATGGTCCCCCCTCTCCTGTCCGGAAAGATTACCAAGATCCAATCCGGATCCTTCACTGTCCTGGATACGGTGGCCCAGCTGGAAGACAGCCAGGGCAAGGTCCACGACCTGAAGATGAGCCAGCGTTGGCCGGTCCGAACCCCGCGTCCTGTGGATAAGAAGATGGACCCTGTCCGTCCCCTGGTGACCGGTCAGCGGATCATCGACACCTTCTTCCCCGTCGCCAAGGGGGGGACAGCAGCCATCCCCGGACCCTTCGGATCCGGCAAGACCGTCATCCAGCACCAGCTGGCCAAGTGGGCGGATGCGGAAGTCATCATCTATGTGGGCTGCGGGGAGCGTGGAAACGAGATGACCGAGGTTCTGAACGAATTCCCCGAGATCATCGACCCCAACACCGGGAAATCCCTGATGCAGAAGGTGGTCTTGATCGCTAACACCTCCAATATGCCGGTGGCGGCTCGTGAGGCTTCCATCTATACCGGGATTACCCTGGCGGAATACTACCGGGATATGGGCTACTCCGTCGCCATGATGGCGGACTCCACCTCCCGTTGGGCCGAGGCCCTCCGTGAGATGTCCGGCCGTCTGGAAGAGATGCCCGGCGATGAAGGCTACCCGGCCTACCTGGCCTCCCGTATCGCCTCATTCTACGAACGCTGCGGCATCGTGAACTGCCTGGGCTCCGACGACCGGAAGGGCTCATTGACCGCAATCGGGGCCGTATCCCCTCCGGGAGGCGATATGTCCGAACCGGTCACCCAATCCACCCTTCGGATCACCAAGGTCTATTGGGGCCTGGACTACGACCTCTCCTATGCCCGTCATTTCCCGGCCATCAACTGGCTCAAGTCCTACTCCCTTTACCAGGAGAGCATGGACGACTACTTCAACCACAACGTTGCCGAGGACTTCTCCCGCTTACGGATCCAGGCCATGGCCCTTTTGACGGAAGAAAATTCCCTGAATGAAATTGTCCGCCTGGTCGGGATTGATTCCCTTTCCGCCCAAGACCAGCTCAAGCTCTTTACCGCCAAGTCCCTGCGAGAGGACTTCCTCCAGCAGAATGCCTTCGATGACATCGACACCTATTGTTCAGCGGAAAAGCAGTACTACATGCTCAAGACCATCCTCTACTTCCATGACCTGGCCAATGAGGCCCTGGATCATGGGGTCTATCTCAAGGAAATTGAGAAGATGGACATCCGTCCCCGGATCACCCGGATGCGCTACATTTCGGAGGATGACTTGGATCAGGTCAAGAACCTGTCCAAGGAAATGAAGGAAGAATTCGCTGCCCTCATTGCAGCAAGGGAGGTCCAGGATGCCTAGAGAATACCAAACCATTCAGGAAATCTCGGGACCCATTATGCTGGTCACGGGGATTGAAAATGCACACTATGAAGAGATGGTCGAGGTCCAGCTCCAGGATGGGACCCGCCGCCGGGGCAAGGTTCTGGAGGTTTCCCAGGAATCCGTCCTGGTCCAGCTCTTTGAAGGATCCGCCGGAATCAACATGAAGGGGACCTCCTGTCGCTTCCTGGGGAAGCCCCAGGAATTGGGCGTTTCCCCGGATATGGTGGGTCGGGTCTTCAACGGAATGGGCGAACCCATCGATGACGGCCCGGATATCCTTCCTGAAAAGCGGTTGGATATCAATGGGTCGGCTATCAACCCTTACTCCCGCCTTTATCCGGAAGAATTCATCCAGACCGGGATTTCCGCCATCGACGGCCTGAACACCCTGGTCCGCGGACAGAAGCTCCCCATCTTCTCCGGGAACGGCTTGCCCCACAACAACCTGGCTGCCCAGATTGCCCGACAGGCCACCGTCCGGGGGACGGATGAAAAGTTCGCCGTCGTCTTCGCCGCTATGGGGATTACCTTTGAAGAGGCCCAGTACTTCATCAAAGACTTCACCCGGACCGGGGCCATCAACCGGGCTGTCCTCTTTATCAACCTGGCCAACGACCCCACCATCGAGCGAATTTCCACCCCGAGAATCGCCCTGACGGCAGCGGAGTACCTGGCATTCACCCAGGGTATGCACGTTCTGGTCATCATGACGGATATGACCAACTATGCCGAAGCCTTGCGCGAGGTTTCCGCCGCTCGTAAGGAAGTCCCCGGCAGACGGGGCTATCCGGGCTACCTCTACACCGACCTCTCCCAGCTCTATGAGCGGGCCGGCCGGATCAAGGGGAGAGAGGGGTCCATCACCCAGATCCCCATCCTCTCCATGCCCGAGGACGATATCACCCACCCCATCCCGGACCTGACCGGCTATATCACCGAGGGCCAGATCATCCTGTCCCGGGAGATTTATAACCGAGGAATCAACCCGCCCATCGACATCCTTCCCTCCCTGTCCCGTTTGAAGGACCAGGGGATCGGGGAAGGCAAGACCCGGGATGACCATGCCCAGACCATGAACCAGATCTACGCCGGCGTTGCCCGAGGCCGGAATGCCAAGGAACTCTCCACGATCCTGGGTGAATCCGCCTTGAGCGAGGCCGACCAGGCCTTTGCCCGCTTCTCCGATGCCTTTGATGACCGGTATGTCAACCAGGGCTTCCAGACCAACCGAACCATCGAAGAGACCCTGGACCTGGGTTGGGACCTTCTCAAAATCCTTCCCCGCGAAGAACTCAAGCGGATCAAGGATGCCACCCTGGAGAAGTACCTGGGCCCTGCCGATGAGACCGGGGAGAAGGCAGAGAAATCCGAGCTTGACCAGGTTAATGCGGACGTCCAGGCATCCCAGCTCCAGTCCAAGGCAGAGGAGCTTGCGGCTGTATCTGGTAAAGGAGATGGGAAAGCCGAGGTGAAATAATGGCCAGGCTCAATGTCAATGCGACCCGCATGGTCATGGCCCAGCTCAAGACAAGGCTGGAGGTGTCCAAGCGGGGCTACAAACTCTTAAAAGACAAGCAGGACGAGCTCATGCGCCGCTTCATCCAGCTGGCCCGGGACAACCGGGCTATGCGGGAAGAGGTGGAAGCCGCCCTGGAAAAGTCCTTTGCCTCCTTCGCCATGGCCTCCGCTGTCATGAGTCCGGAGATGCTGGATAATGCCCTTTTGGCCTCCAAGCAGAGGATGATGGTGTCGGTGGATGTGGAAAATGTTATGTCCGTCCGGATCCCCACTTTCTCCTTCCACCGCCAAGGGCTGGAGGAAGGAAAAGAGGGGTCCACCACCCCCTACGGCTATGTCCAGACCTCTGCGGAGCTGGACTTGGCCCTGGAAGAGCTCAACCGGGTCATGGACAAGCTCCTTGAACTGACCCAGATGGAAAAGTCCGCCCAGCTCATGGCGGATGAGATTGAAGCTACCCGCCGTCGGGTCAATGCCCTCGAATACCGGACTATCCCTGACCTGGAGGAAACCATCACCTATATCCGGATGAAACTGGATGAGGAGGATCGGGCCACCATCACCCGCCTTCTGAAGATCAAGGACCTCATCTCCCAGGCCAAGGAGGAGGGAAGGGACGATATCACCGCCCGTCTCCAGACCAGCTCGGTGGAAGAGGAGGAAGAGGTTAAGGGCAAAGCAAAGATCAAGTCCAAGTCAAAGAATCCGTCCAAATCTAAGCCAAAGACCGAGTCAAAGCCCAAGACGAAATCCCAGTCAAAGACCGAGTCGAAGCCTAAGCAGGCGGAGTCCTCACCCACCCTCTTGGAGGCCATGCAGACCGTGCTTGAGGAAATGAAGAATGATTGATGTCAATATGATTGCCTACGGCCAGGACGTCAAGGGCCAGGGGGTGGGGTCGGCCTATAACGAACTCGTCCAGCTATTAGAAAACTTTGCCGGGGACGAGATTCGCCTCCACTTCAATTCGGATAAGGGCTGCCGGATCAACCATGTCCATACGATCCACCCTCTTTGCTACACCCAGATGAAGACCTCCTCCCTGCCCAGCCTCATGCATGTCCACTTCCTGCCGGAGACCCTGGAGGGGTCCATCTCCCTTCCAGGCATCATCCAGCCCGGCTTCTTCAAGTACGTCCTCTCCATGTACCGGTCCGCCCAGGAACTGGTGGTGGTCAACCCCATCTTTATTGATCCCTTAGTCGATTATGGGATCAACCGGGACCGAATCACCTACCTTCCCAACGTGGTGGCCTCCAAGGACTTCCGTCCCCTTGACCGCTGTGACCTCAGGGATATCGGGGAAAAGTATGGGGTCGAGCCTGACCGCTTTACCGTGATCGGCGTGGGCCAGGTCCAGACCCGGAAGGGAGTCCTGGAATTCCTGAATATTGCCCGGGCCCTGCCGGATGTTCAATTCCTTTGGGCCGGGGGCTTCTCCTTCGGGGTTGTTACCGATGGCTACAAGGAGTTGAAGGAGGCTGTCGACAATCCCCCGGCGAATGCCAAATTCCTCGGCATTGTTGACCGGTCGGACATGAATGCCCTCTACAACCTCTCTGACCTCCTCCTCATGACTTCCTACAATGAACTCTTTCCCATGGCCATCCTGGAAGCCATCAATGCCGGCCTCCCTATCCTGGTTCGGGACTTGGATCTCTATCAGAAAATCTATTTCTCTGATTATCCCAGGGCCAAGGAGGATGAGGAGTTTGTTGACTGGATCCGTCGCCTGCGGGATAATCCCGAGGTCTACCGGAAGGCCAAGGAAGCGGCCCAAAAGATTCGGCAAGACTATTCTGAAGAATCCATTGCCCGCCTGTGGAAGGACTATTACCGGTGCTTCCTGGACCGTTGGTCCTAATCATAAAAAACCGACTCCTCCGGGAGTCGTTTTTTTATGGGACAGAGGTCGGTCTTTTTACAGGAATATGGCACGCTTATGGTACCCTCCGCCCCATATAATAGGACCAAGGAGGGGCTATGAAGTATGAAATTATCCGGAAAATCGGGGATGGAGGCGAGGGACAGGTTTACCTGGTCCGGGACCGGGTCCTGGATAAGACCTGGGCCATGAAGGTGGTTCCTTGGTCAGGGAAGAAGGGAGCCATGGAAGAAGGCCTTCCTTTTCCCATTCAAGTCATGAAGAACTTTGACCACCCCCTCCTTCCCCGTCTGGTTGACCTCTTTTTCCGTCCTCCTTTCCTTTGCCTGGTTATGGACTATGTTCCCGGAAGAAGCCTGGAGGACCTGGTTAAAGAGGAGGGACCCCAGGACCGGGAACTTGTTCTTTCCTGGGCCAAGGACCTCCTCTCTATTTTGTCCTACTTTCACCGTCAGGACCCGCCCGTCTACTACCAGGATTTGAAACCCGCCAATATCCTCCTGACCAAAGAGGGAACCATCAGGCTCATCGACTTCGGCGCTATCTTCAGTCCCCAAGGAGGAGGTCAAGAAAGGGGGCGGAGGGGACGGGGGACCCCGGGCTATGCGGCCCCTGAACTCTATGGAGGTGGGGAAGTGGGCCCTTGGACCGACATCTACTCCCTGGGCATGACCCTCTCCTTCCTTTTAACCGGGAAGGATCCCGGATCAGGGGATTGCTCATTCTCCACGGAGAAGAAAGGAGAGGGTCCTCAGGGGAGGCTGGAAATGGTTATTGGGCGGGCGACGCAAGCCCTGCCCCATAACCGCTATTCCTCCGGCAAAGCTATGGCGGACGATTTGGAGGGGGGAGAAAGGAAAAGGAAGGCCGGGTGGAGGGGAGTCCTGGTCAGGGGTCTGGTTCTCCTTGTTTTTCTTTGCCTTATTCCCTTGGGATGGAGTGTCCATCAAAACTTTACTTATCGGAAGAAAATTCAAAAAGGCAGGGAGGGGGATATTCTTGAGGCCATCCGGATGAAGCCGGACCGTCCGGAGGCCTATCGAGCCCTCCTGGACCTTTACCGGAAGGTTGGGGGGGTGGATGAACGGGAATCTCAGGTCCTGGAAATTCTTTCTCATTCCTATGCCAAGGAAGGAGGGGAAGACCTGGTCGCCCGCTTGAAAAAGCTTTCGGAAGAAGATGACCTGAGCATTTTCCAGCAGCGGCTTTTGGATTTTTGGAAAAAAGAGGAAGCCGGACCCGGTGTGGAGGAAGGGGAATAGTGGGATGGGAAGAAAAATAAAGCTGATGTGCTTTCTTCTTATTTATTGCTGGCTCTTATCTCCGACTCTTGTTTGGGCAAGAGAGCCGTTCCTTCCTCCTCCTGAGGCCTCTTTTGTAGGAAATTATGCCAAAAAAAGGGAAAAAGGGGACCGGGTCCACTACCTCTACACCCGTGCCCCAAAGGTCCGTCTTTCCCTCCCCCCTGGTCCTTTTTCCTATGCCGGGGTGGATTTTCTGGCCTCCAGCTTGGGGGAGGGGGGGGAAGAAAAAGAGAGTCATTTTACCCTCCCCTTTGAGGACTTCCATCAAGATTCCGGGGGATCCTGGACTTATTTCTTGGATACAGGGGGCCTGGATTGGTCGGACCGGTCATGGACCTTTTCCTTCCGGACCCGTTCTGAAGAGGGGAGGACGTCAACATGGAATAAGCTGGAGGGTTACCTGGACCTCGACCGGGAAGGGGGGAGGGCGAAAATCTTTTTCGACCCCAAGCCCCTGGGCCGAGAGGGAAGGACTTGGATTTTTGACCGGCCCTTCCGGATTACCATAAAGATTTGGGATGACCAGCCGGATTACCTCGATGATTTCCTTCCCCTGGAAAGGTGTAGTCCGGCAGTACGGGGGAAAGAAAGGATCCCCCTTCAGAAGTCGGGGGATGGGCATGAGGCGACCCTGGAGGCGGGAGAGGAAGGTCAAGGCATCCTGAATCTTTTTTTGGAGGATGGGGCTGGCCGTCCCATCCCCGATCCGGAGACGGGATCCGGGCCCATCCGAATTACCTACCGGATTGGGGTCGTGGAAGGCAGAGAGGCAGGTCAGGCTCGGGATCACAATCGGGGGGAACCGGAGGACTTGCGGACAAGGACAAAGACCGAGGAAGAAGAGAAAGAAAAAGAGGATCCGGTCAAGCCGAAGATAGGGAAGACAAAAGAAGAAGGAAATGGAAAAGGGGATAAAATTCCTGCCGGATCCCCGCCCCTAGTGGAGGGAGGAGTCAATACAGATTCCCAAGCGCCCCGAATTCTTCCTGTTCGAGGGCTGGATTTACCCTATCATTTTGAAGACCGCCTGGAGATTCAAGTGGATTTCCGGGATGGCGGGGGCCTCCGGGAAGTTCGGAGGATTCTGGATGGGGAAGAGACAGTCATTCCCTTGGAAGGAGAGAAAACTTACACCGATCGATTGATCCTCAGGGGACGGAAAAAGCCCTACCGACTGGCCTACCGGGTCATGGACCAGGCCGGGAATGTGGCGGATACTCGCTCACCAACCTATCCGGGCAGACCCTTTTTTCAAGACCGGATCCTGGTCAGTCGGTCTCTCCTCTTGGCCTGGATCCAGCTCCCTGGCCTTTTTTGGGGTTCTCTTCTCTTGGCCTTGGCCGGGATAGGCAGCTATATTTACCTCCGTTTTAGGAATCTTCACAAATTCAACGCATAACTTTGCTAGGATACTTTGAATTGGTTATAATAAGAGTTGTGATAAAAGGAGGTTCTATGCGGATTGCCTGTATCGGTGATGCCCACTATTCAGCAATGCGTTGGCGCACCAAAGCCTTAAAAGATCAGAATGAGTTTTTTTATAATAAAATATTCGCCAGCCTTTTTGCACAGGAGGCTGATTTATACATCTCCCTGGGCGACCTGACCCATTTCGGTTCACGGAGCGAGTTCCGGGCAGTATACAAGATGATCAATAGCCACCGAAAGGAAAATCAGCGTTTTGAGAATGTTGTCGGCAACCATGACCTTCTGGTCCAGACCAAGGCATCCTACCAGTCGCTGACGGGCTCCAAGCTCTATTGGGCCGAGGACTATGAGGATGTCAAGCTGATTTTCATGGACACCAGCCGGGCTCTCCGTCCCGGAAAAAACTCCTCGTCCATCTCCTGGGAACAGCAGGAATTTGTCAAAAGGGAATTGGAGGAGGCGGGAGAAAAATTAGCCGTGATTTTTGCCCACCATCCCCCTGAGCGGATGATCTTCCGCAATGAGAAGGGGAGGGTAGACAAGAGCCTGAACCTTGAACAGATCCTGAGCCATAAGAAGGGCCGGGGGGTTGTCATCAACGGCCACCTCCACAAGGACCGTTTTTATACCAGGGGAGATTGGGGCTTCCTCCAGTTTAATGACCTCTTGGATGAGCCCACGATCCGTTGCCTGAATATTAAGGATGGAAAGGTAACCATGTCGACGGTTTCCTTTACCCAGCATGAGATGGTTCATGCTACCCGAAATATCACCTTAGCCCTCCTGACCTTTCGCCGAGTAGACAACCCCTGGGAATTTGCCCGGGTTCGGGAGCTCACTCTCTCAACGCCCAACCAGGTTCCCATGACCGGTTGGACCATGGATTACCTGTCCACTTTGGATCCCGACCAAGTCAGGAGAAGAAGGTTTTAACCATATTTTGACTCTTTAGGGCCACTCATCGGAGTGGCTCTTTTTAGTGTGAAAATGTTTTCAGCCCATCCTTTTTCAGTTATAATGAAGAAGAAGCGTTCATAAAAAAACAAGGGAGGTATCGGGTTGAAGCTCCAACTTTTCTCTTATATCGACCAGGTTATTGAGTACAAGGAATCCTTGCGTTTTGAACTTGAAGAGGCTCAAAAGGCCATTGATGATCTTTTCACCTCGATTTTTTCTTCCAGGGATTGGTTCGTTAACTACAGTTCCCGGATCAAGGAGGATGATTCTCTGAAAGAAAAGATCATCCGCCAGGACTACTTCCGTCGCTACCGGGAGCCCCAGGCCATGTTCCACCAGCTTTCGGACATCATCGGGAGTCGGATTGAATGCCGGTTCATCAACGATGAGGAAGTGGCCTACCAAGCCCTTTTTAAGCATTTTCCCTATCCGGATAATGGGGGTTTTTATCGGTCGGACCGGGATCCACGGATTGAACTCCGACTGGGCGATGACCAGCCCAAGCAGCAGAAGAACGGCTTTTCTTCCTACCGGATCGATGGGCGGTTTTTAGGCAGGACGGTCCTGAACTTTGAACTCCAGATCAAGTCCATTGTCAATGTCTTCTGGAATGAGATCGACCACAAGATCCTTTATAAGAACTATAACTATGTCGTCACGGAAGCCTTTGTCCGCCAAATCATGGCCTCCATCAAAGGGGACCTGGAACTCATTGACCGCCAGCTCCAAATGGTCTATGAGCACCTGACTAGCCTGGACCAGGCGGGGTCATGGTCCCCCAACCAGCAGTTGGAATCCTTCATCGGCCGGACCATCCAGGACATCTATGTCATGCCCCTGAGAGAATCCTCCAACCTTTTCTTTGATTTCCGGGCTTCCACTGACCTTCTGACGGAATTTCTTTTCACCCGGGTCAAGTATGAATCCAAGGAGGGGATGGCCTCCGAATTCATCCGGATCCTGGAGGAGGCCAGTAGGGCCAAGCTTGACGAAGTCCGCTTTGGCTACACCCTGGACTTTGATCCGCCCATCGACTACCATTCCGACATTACCCGGGAGATGGGGGACCTCATCAACAAGGCGGTCAACGAGAACCTGGCTTGGAACTTTATGGTGGCCATCCTCTTCGACCTCAATCCTGATCAAAAGCAGCGAGAGATCTTCCGGACCTTTGTGGACTACATCTACTTCCGGATCATCCACTGCGTCCGGTCCACCTTTGAGGAAGAGGGGGCCAGCCCGGCCGACCATGAGGGCATCATTGACGAGATTTCCATGTTCTATATTCGCTATTCCATGGTTTACCCGGATGCCATCTACTTCACCTTGGAGGGTCTGGAGGACTTTAAGAAGGTCCTCCGCCACATGATCGATGTCTGGTTGACCCAGGGGGATTCGGAAGCGGTATTCCAGGTTTTCACGGAGGCCTATGCCTCCCAGGAGATAGAGGGTCGGTTAGGGGAGGTCGAAGACCTTCAGGCCCACCAGGAGAAAGGAGGAAGGGACCATGGCCATAACGATTAAAAACGTCACCATCGTGACGATGAACGCCAACCATGACATTCTTCGGGGAGCCCAGGTCCGGGTGGAGGATGGGCGGATTCAGGCGATTTCCGTGGAGAAAGACCTGGCTCTTCCGGGGGATGAGGTCATCGACGGGAGCGGCCAGGTGGTCCTTCCCGGCCTCATCAACGCCCACTGCCACGCCGCCATGTCCATTTTCCGAAACTACGGCAACGATGTGGACCTGGATACCTGGCTCAATGACTACATATGGCCTCTGGAGGCCCAATTGACACCCGAAGACATCCGGAAGGGGTCTCTACTGGATATTGCAGAGATGATCTCTCATGGGATCACCTATTTTGTGGACATGTACTATGAGATGGACAAGGTGGCTCAGGCGGTCGAGGAAGGGGGGATCCGGGCCCTCCTGACGGAAGGGATGACGGCCAATGACTACCGGGCCTGCCTGGACCGGCAAGCGGGATTTTTTGACCGCTGGGATGGGAAGGCGGAGGGGCGGATCCGGACCGGTCTCTCCACCCATGCCGTCTACACCAATACGGAGGAGTCCATGGAGGCGGCCGTGGCCCTGGGAAAGGAATTGGGGGCCTGCCACCACATCCACCTCTCCGAGACCAAGAAAGAAGTGGAGGACTGCAGGGCACGTTTCGGGATGAGCCCGGTCGAGGTCTTCGACAAGATGGGCTATCTTAACAACAGGACCATCGCTGCCCACTGCGTCTGGCTGTCCGAGAGGGATATGGACATCCTGGCGGACCGGGGGGTCCACCCGGTCTACAATCCGGCCTCCAACATGAAGCTGGCCTCCGGCTTCATGCCCCTGGAGGGCCTTCTTTCCCGGGGGATCCCGGTGGCCATGGGAACAGACGGGGCGGCCTCCAACAACAGCCAGGACCTCTTCCGGGACATGACCATCGGATCCCTCATTCAAAAAGGCCGGTTCCTGGACCCCACGGCTGCCAGGGCTCGGACCATGCTGGAAATGGCCACGATCAACGGGGCTCGTGCTTTGGGCCAGGAGGAGGACCTGGGATCCATCGAAGTGGGGAAAATGGCCGACCTAATTATGATCGACTTCCGGGGGGTCGGGATGACCCCCATCCCGGATGATATTGAAGCCGCCCTGGTCTATTCCACTTCCGGAAGGGATGTCTCCCTGACCATGGTGGCCGGGAAGATCCTCTACCGGGACTACCGGTTTACTGAACTTGATGAAGAGAGAATCAAGGCGGACTGCCAGGATACCCTCCGCCTCCTCCGGGAAAGGAGGGCCCATGATGGAAGTGGGCATTGATCTTTGTCAAATTTCTCGGATAGAGAAGGCCATGTCCCGTTCCTCTTTTTTTGAAAAAGTTTTAACGGAAGAAGAAAGGGAGGCCTTGGGTTCCCGTCTGCAACGACCGGAGACCATAGCCGGAATCTATGCTGCCAAGGAAGCGGTGATGAAGGTCCTGGGGACGGGCTTCGGCCCGGTCGGCTTCCGGGACATCCAAATTTTTCACAGCTCCAAGGGCCGGCCCCGGGTCAGCCTGACCCCCAAGGCTCAGCAGGTTATGGATGATCTGAGCCTTGGGGAAGTCCGGGTCTCCATCAGCCATGAGGGGGACCTGGCCATAGCTACGGCGACGGGGGTGGAGGTCCCGGTTTTTGCGAAAGACAACTCGACTTCTGCCCTCCACTTTGATCCGGAACTCAACCACTCCTTCCTCCGGAGGGATAGGGCAGGCTATAAGGGTCAGTATGGTCGACTGGCTATCCTGGGTGGGTCCACCGGGATGGCAGGGGCCGTTTGCATGGCTGCCCAGGCGGCCCTCCGGTCGGGCACGGGCCTGGTTTATGTCGTGGTTCCGGAATCCATCAGCACGATCGTTCAGATCAAACTGACCGAAGCCATTGTCATCCCCGTCCCGGATGAGGGAAAGGGCTATTTCACCTCCGCCTCCTTGCCCGCCATTTTGGATAAGCAAGAGGGTTGGGATTGCCTGGCCATCGGGCCCGGTATGGGGCGGGAAAAAGAGAGTATAATCTGGTTTCAGGAGCTATTGGTGAAGGTGAACCGGCCAATGGTTTTGGATGCGGATGGCCTCTTTGCCCTGAGCCGGGACCCTGACCTCTTGGACCGGGTCAAGCCCCCCTTGGTCATCACCCCCCACGAAATGGAGATGGCCCGACTGCTGGACTTGAAAGTGGGACAAGTCCGGGGAGACCGGGAGCTTGCCGCCCGGACCTTTTCCGAGAAATATGGGGTCATCACCCTGTTGAAGGGGCCGGACACCCTCATCACCGACGGCAAGCATTTTTACACCAATACTACCGGTAACCCCGGCATGGCCACAGCGGGGTCAGGGGATGTTCTGACGGGCATCCTGGCCGGCTTTATTGCTCATGGCTACCCGCCCATCCTGGCCAGCCGGCTGGCGCCCTACCTCCATGGTCTGGCCGGGGACCTGGCCGCGGAAGGCCTGACTCAGGAGGGGATGGTTGCCGGGGATATCATTGCCTCGATCCCATCCGCATTTTCCCGGATTGAGGCTTGGAAGGAGAAGGAAGGGGATGGCCATGCCCAAGATTAAACGGGGGGATATCTATTATGCCGACCTCAGCCCTGTGGTGGGGTCCGAGCAGGGGGGAATCCGACCTGTGGTGATCCTCCAAAATGACATAGGAAACAAGTATTCCCCCACAACTATCGTCGCTGCCATCACCTCCCAGGTCAACAAGTCGAGGATGCCTACCCATGTCAGCGTGTCCGGCGAGGGGACGGACCTCCCCAAGAACTAGGTCGTTCTCCTGGAACAGGTCCGGACCATCGATAAGCAAAGACTGCAAAAAAAACTGGGCAAGTTTGCCCCCTCCACCATGGAGGCCATCGGCCGGGCTTTGGACATTTCCCTGGGCCGGTCAAACCGCCTCCGCTAAGCCTTACATAAAGTTAGAAAAGGAAATCATATGATCACGTTAAAGACAGAAGATGCCATCCGGGGAATGAGGGAGTCGGGCAAGATCCTGACCAAGACCCACCACGCCATCCGAGAAGTCCTCCGGCCCGGCCTGACCACCATGGAACTCAACGACTTTGCCGAAGCCTTCATGCTTTATAAGGACGCCATTCCTGCCCAAAAGGGCTATTCAGGCTTTCCTTTCGCCCTTTGTACCTCGGTCAACGACGAAGTCTGCCATGGCTTCCCCAATGACCGTCCCCTTCGGGAAGGCGACATCCTTTCCGTGGACAATGTGGTGAATTACAAGGGTTTCCTGTCGGACTCCTGCTGGTCCTATCCCATCGGCCAACTTTCCGACCAAGATCAGGATTTCTTCGATACCGCCAAGGAGGCCCTCATGGTGGGCCTGGCCCAAGTTCGTGTGGGCAACCACCTCAATGAGATTGGCAAGGCCATCCAGGCTTATGTGGAAGGCAAGGGTTATTCCGTCGTTAGGGAGTTCACCGGCCACGGCATTGGCCGGGAAATGCACGAAGACCCCATGGTCCTCCATTATGACCAGGGATCCCGGGGTCCCCGGCTCAGGGAGCGGATGGTCATGACCATTGAGCCCATGATCAACATCGGCCACTGGAAGACCAAGATGGACGACAATGGCTGGACCGCCCGGACCATCGACGGCCAAAAATCCTGCCAATTCGAGCACACCTTTGCCGTTCGGGAAGACGGACCGGAAATCCTCACCGACCAGGCCGATACTTCACTCAGTCCGGAAGAAAAGGAGTGGATTGCCGCCTATATCAGGGACAAGCGGCTCTTTGATTAAGGGTAGGGGACTTCATACCGCCCCAAATAGCGAAAACGGCCGAAAGGGCGGTAACCCCATACCGCCCTATTCGCAAAATGACCCAATAAGGGGGACTACTCAAGCTGAATACAAATTTTTCTGATTTAACTTGACAAGAACACTCTTATTCCTTACACTATCTTAGTAGCCCAATTTTTGAGGCCCTATGGTCAAGCGGTTAAGACATCGCCCTTTCACGGCGGTATCCCGGGTTCGAATCCCGGTAGGGTCATTTTGGGCGCTTAGCTCAGTTGGGAGAGCATCTGCCTTACAAGCAGGGGGTCGTAGGTTCGAGCCCTACAGTGCCCAAATCATTGAAATAGGTGGCCCGGTAGTTCAGTTGGTTTAGAATGCCAGCCTGTCACGCTGGAGGTCGTGGGTTCGAACCCCATCCGGGTCGTTCACCACTAACTTGCAGAGTGGTTTTGCTGGTGTAGCTCAATCGGTAGAGCAACTGACTTGTAATCAGTAGGTTGAGGGTTCAAGTCCTTTCACCAGCTTACAAAGGTCACTTATGTCAAGTGACCTTTGATTTTTTAACCACCCCCATTATTAATAAGCGCCTATAGCTCAGCCTGGATAGAGCAACGGACTTCTAATCCGTGTGTCCGAGGTTCGAATCCTCGTAGGCGCGTATCGTTGGGGTATAGCCAAGCGGTAAGGCATCAGACTTTGACTCTGACATCTCGTAGGTTCGAATCCTGCTACCCCAGTTGGGCCGCTTCCCTTGAAAACTAAATAAAGCTCTTTATGATGGGGTATAGCCAAGTCGGTAAGGCACTAGACTCTGACTCTAGGATTCGCTGGTTCGAGTCCAGCTACCCCAGTCCATGATCCATTAGCTCAGTCGGTAGAGCACTTGACTTTTAATCAAGGTGTCCGGGGTTCGAATCCCCGATGGGTCAATCTTATGGAGAGATACCGAAGCGGTCATAACGGGGCGGTCTTGAAAACCGTTAGGGTGCAAGCCCACGGGGGTTCGAATCCCTCTCTCTCCGTAGGGCTCATGAGATTCCCGATGTGACCCCCTTTCGGGATTCTTTGGAGAAATACCCAAGTGGCTCAAGGGGCTCCCCTGCTAAGGGAGTAGGTCGTTTACTCGGCGCGGGGGTTCGAATCCCCCTTTCTCCGTAGTATGGGCCATTAGCTCAGTTGGTTAGAGCAGGCGGCTCATAACCGCCCCGTCCCGGGTTCAAGTCCCTGATGGCCCAGTAAAAAAAGTATGACAAAATGAAAATTTTGTTGTAAAATAGATTTCGTCGACTATATGTATTTGCCCAGATAGCTCAGTCGGTAGAGCAGAGGACTGAAAATTCTCGTGTCGCTGGTTCGATTCCGGCTCTGGGCACTCCTCCGAGGCTTTTGCCTCGGAGTTTTTTTATGGATAATTCTCGTAACTTGTATATAGTGTGGTTTACAAACGTTTTTTTAGGGATATAATATTATTAACCAACATGGCAAATGAAAGGAGGTACTTTATAGTTGTTGGGCTTTTTTGAGAGAGAAAAATAGTGGTAAAACGCTTCCTTACTTAAGCAAAAACTTTTGTAAAGAAACACTGTGTTGTTTTTGTATTTATATTTATATTATTTTAATATCTTTGATAATAATATAAATATGTCTAAAGACTAGGAGGTTAATATGGCACTATTAAAAAGAGGTCTGGCTTCTAAAAAAAGTAAATTCTTTTTTCTTTTTCTTCTTATTTTCATGTTAAGTTCTTCAACATTTGCTTTGGCTGATTCAGAAAGCTTTAAGGATAAAATATTATTTCAAGGAAATGTCAGCTCACAAGAAAAGGAAAGAGTGACACAGGAAATTCAAGAGTATATCAAATTAACAGGTCAAGAACTGAGAGATGCGGGACAGTGGAAGGTGGTTTATGGAAGCCCCAAAACTGTAAGAAAAAGCGGTTACTGTGGCAATCAACCGTCAGGTGGAACACGGTTTAAAAGTGGTGGAGGTTTTATCATCACTACTGGGGTTGGCCCAAAAATGACTATAAATTTTTCATTTCCTTCACCTTATAAGAATATAAGTTTTGGTTTTAGTCTAGGTAGTGTTTCACAAGGAGTAACGGGTGTTTTAGTTACGGTACCTTCAACTTATTATTACTATAAAGCTCGTGCCACGTGGACAGCTACTGTTGAACCCTATGCCACATATAAAAAAGTAAATGGTAAGTGGCAATTATTTTATAGTGGTGGAAATATTATAGAATCGAGGGATGAGTATGAAGCAGTCCGTGTCCGCTAGCAAGTGTATTTGGATCGCCATCATTGCCTTTGCCCTGGGTGCGGGTCTCATTTTTCTTATCAAACCTGGGGAAAAGACCCCGGATCCTACCGGTCTTTATCAAGAAAAACTTTCAGATTTGATGGCGGATGAGCCCGGAGTACAAATGGTTATTGATAAGGGGAAATTCATCTTTGGTACGCAAACGGAAATTATGTATGAAGGGACAGTGGAGAATAGGGACGATAATAGCTGGAAGCTGGTGAGTCCATCGAAAATCTTCCTTTTGATTCAATCGGGAGAGTGGGGATATTTGATTGATGGAGGAAAGATTTATAATCTCTATCATCCTAATAATAATGTGACCTATGTTGGTACATGGAATAAACATATTGAATAGTTGGTCATTTTTACAGTTCAAGAGAGAAAAGTTGTGCCAGGAAGGGCCAACTTTTCTCTCTTGTTTAATAGCAATGAAAAAGTTTGGAGATTATACTATACTAAAATAGTCATTTGACAGACGGTTTTAGCAAGGTAAATAACATCCTTGTTTTACAAAATAAGATGGGTAATCTAAATGAATAAGTTTCGTATATTGAAAAGAATCAAATTTTTGGTGAGACCTTGGGTAAAGGAAGAGCCATTGTTAGTCGTCAGTTATATGGTTATTTTATCGATTCTCCCACCTATTTCATCCTATTTTTACACAGTTCTTCCTCAAAAAGCCTTTTTGACTTTGGAAAAAATGGGGCTCAATGCTGCAGTTTATTCTTTTTTTCTATACTTGATCATCGGGTTTTCGTGTGATCTGTTGCCCAAGATTTTTGATGCTTTTTTTGCATGGCGAAGTCGACCTATTTTGGGTAAAATTGAAGCAAATATTTACAGGAAGGCATTAGAAACAGATCAGATAGATCTTGAATCCCCTGAATTTTACGATGCCTATAAGTTGACTACGGAATCTTTTGCAGATAAATCTTCCTCTGCGATAGGACATATCATACATATTATAAGCAGCATTTTAACTTCACTTTTTATGGGGGTCTTGATTTTTTATCAAGGTGGATGGGCACTCTTCCTAGTGCTGGTTTTTTCAATGTTTGCCATATTATCAAATATTCTATGGTCGAGTTTAGTATCAGATCGATCGATTAAGGCCGTTTCGCCGAAAAGAAAAATCGATTATATTCGTCGTCTTTTTTATGATCCTAAAGTTGTAGCTGACTTAAAATCAAGTAAAATTCGCAAGCCCTTGTATAACATGCTAAATAATGCTATAAAGGATGAAACCATAGTATATCGATCATTTTTTACAAGAGAATGTCTAGTTGATTTATGTATTGTATTGTCAAATGTTGGAGCCGTCGCCATTATTCCCCTTTACAGTATTTTGCAATATGCAGAAACGGGAAGATTTGATATTGGATTGTTTTCAACTTTACTATTGGCAAGTACGCATTTAAAAAACTCATTAAATGAGTTAGGGTGGTGGCTATCTCAGTTAAATGCGGATGCTCGATATGGACAGAGCATAATAGATTTTTTTGAGAGAGAATCTAGAATAGAGTCTACATATTCTGGAATGAAACCTCAAAATATGCCATTTTTGCTTGAAATACAAGATCTTTTTTTTCAATATCCCGGGAATCAGGCGTTTTCACTTTCAATTGACCATTTAGTGGTTCATCCTGGACAGAAAATTGCTATTGTTGGTGAAAATGGTGCAGGAAAATCAACTTTATTTAAACTTCTTTTACGATTATACGAAGCTGACCAGGGAAGCATTCTATACAATAATGTAGAAATTGAGAAATATCAAATTCAAGCCCTTCGACAATCTATTGGAGTAGCAATGCAAACACCAATAATATATGCTCTAAGTGCTTTTGAAAATGCGAAAGCCTACCATGATGTATCAGAAGAAGATCTTAAGGATCTATATCAGAGATTACAACTCCCTTTAGAAATCAACAATCAGTTGACTAGAGAATTTGATCCTGAAGGCGTTGTATTATCCGGCGGGCAAAGACAAAAGCTAGCCTTAAGTCGCTTAATGCATGGATCCTTTAATCTTCTTCTCTTTGATGAACCAAGTTCCTCACTTGATCCTTTTGCAGAACTTCAGGTGGCAAAATTAATTCGGGATATTCCTGATACTACTTCAATTTTAATCGCTCACCGACTGTCACTTGTTAAGGATGTTGATTATATTTATGTGATGAAGTGTGGATCAATCTGTGAAGCAGGAACGCATAGAGAACTTCTTGAAAAGAGAGGCGTTTATTACGAAATGTATGAGAGCCAAGCTAAATCCTATGAAAAAATGGAATGAATAACAAGTTTGTACTCCTTTTCTTAATATTAAGTTTAAAGCCAATTTCAAAGGGGCTCCTGCTAGTGTTCCAGCCATCCTTGGGGAGAGTCTGCCATTCGACCTGAGAGAGAGGGTTATACACTTTTTACGTTATACGCTTTACAATCAATCTTTTTAATATTATGCCCTGTACATTTGTAAATGATGTGAGACCAAAAAAGTAAGTTGAGATCTTGTAGCGGCGAATAACGAAGTTGACAGAATATCCTAAAGGATACGTTTTAACTGCATGAAATTTTGTTTCTAAAGTATGTGAATGATACCGCTGTGTTTTTGCTATACTGGTAGACATAGTGAGCGGCTCCGCCCCTATGAAGGGAAAAAAGTGATTGCTGGGACACTACCGTTTTGCCCAGGGAGAGGAAGAGGAATTTGCCTTTGATAATGAGGCAATGCACTACTTCGATGGCGAAAGCAAGGAGCGGATTTGACCGCACCGGGGGCAAGGAAAACAATGAAAAACAGGAATGAAGCAGGAAAAAAAGAAAGAAACATAAGGGCGGCCACCTCCATTGGGAGGGAGAAAAGCCTACCGGCCGCCCTTTGGCCGGTGGCATCCTCTTCGCATCAGTCCCACACGCCGCTGGCCGCCGAACTTAAGCAGGTCGCCCATCCACGTGGCCTCGGCGTGATTTTACCGATTTTTTCCTTGCCGTCGCCTTATGGGATCGGCACCTTCGGCCAGGCGGCCTATCAATTCTGTGATTTTTTGGCAGAGGCCGGGGTCCGTTACTGGCAAGTCCTGCCCCTCGGGCCGACAAGCTATGGCGATTCTCCCTATCAAAGCTTTTCAGGCATTGCCGGCAATCCCTACTTTATTGACCTGGACTTTCTTTGCGCGGAGGGTCTTTTGAAGGAGGAGGAGCTGACTGCCATCAATTTTGGGGAAGAAGTGGAGTTTATTGACTACTCGCTTCTTTATAATCAGCGCTATCGCTTACTGGAACGCGCCTTTGAACGAGCGCTGGGGGAAAGTGAACGGGTGCCGGCGCACGCATCCAAAGCCTATGAACAAGCTCACTTGCAAGGCGACTGGGGAAGCCGGGAAAGCTTGGTGACTTTCCGAAGGAAAAATGGGGACTGGATTGAGGACTATGCCCTCTTCCAAGCCTTGAAGGCGGAGCATTTTGATGTGGAATGGACCGAGTGGACCGACTGCTACCGGGATCGTGATCCGCAAGCCCTGGCCGACTTTAGGGCTACGCATGAGAAAATCATCCTCTTTCAGATTTTTATGCAATATCACTTCTTCCGTCAATGGGACAGTCTGAGGGCCTATGCCCATAGTCTAGGGATCGCCTTTATTGGCGATATGCCCATCTATGTTGCCCATGATTCGGCGGACACCTGGGCGGCACAAGATGAATTCTTGCTCGATGAGCAGGGAAGGCCGCGCGTGGTCGCCGGGGCACCCCCTGATGTCTTCACCGAAGATGGCCAGCGTTGGGGCAACCCCATATATAACTGGGAAGTGATGCGACAACGTAACTATGCCTTTTGGGTGAGGCGTTTTCGTGCCAATTTCCGCCTCTACGACATTCTTCGCTTGGATCATTTTATTGGTTTTGAGCATTATTGGTCCGTGCCGGCAGATGAGGAAACGGCGCGCAATGGTCAATGGGAACTCGGCCCTGGCTTTTCCCTTTTCAAAAAACTGGAGGAAGCCTTGGGTCCGCTGCCGATTTTGGTGGAGGACCTGGGCGTCCTCAGCCCAGAAGTCATCGCCCTGCGCGAACGCACCGGCTTTCCCGGCATGAGGCCCTTGCAGTTTGCCTTCGGTGGGGGTAGCGATTCGGACTACCTGCCCCACAACTTTGAACGCCGAACCAGCATCTATACCGGCACCCATGATAGTGAACCGCTTCGCGCCTGGTGGGAAGGCTTGGATGCTCCAACTCGAAGGCTGGTAGCAGCATATTTTTCGATTACGAGTGAGGACGAGGCACACTGGGGACTCTTGCGCGGGGCTGCTGCCTCCGTGGCCGATCTCTGTATCTTTCAAATGCAGGATATTCTCTGGACCGGTGCTTCCACCCGGACCAATCTGCCGGGCAGCCTGGGCGGCAATTGGAAATGGCGGCTTTGCCCAAACTACGCCGATCCCGCCTTAGTCGAAAAACTCCACAATCTTATTTACCTCTATGGACGCTAGCCCACCCCAAGCCTTGATTGAAGGTAGGCCAAAAAGTTAAATGGCCGTGGCCCCTGACGTCAAAATGTGGTATGCTATCATCTATTATTTTTAAAGATTTTATATGCCGGGAGGGAAACTGTGGAAGAGAAAAAGTCTGTCAAGGAGATTAAAAAAGGGGGAAGGGTCAGGAAGTGGGCCCGGATTCGGAAGGACCGGCCCAAGGGAAAGAAAAGGGACCGGTCTTTTTCCCTATTAAAACCTCAGGATGAGGTGGCGGAGCTGGGAGTCCGGATCGTCATGATCCTCCTGTCTTCCGTGGTTTATGCTTTCTATTTTAAGGCCTTCTTGACGCCCAACGGGATCCTGCCTGCCGGATTTGCCGGCACCACTCGGCTGATTCAGGAATTCGGCAAGGAATTCTTCGGCCTGTATATTCCTTATAGTCTGCCCTATATCGGCCTCAACCTTCCCTTTGCCTTGCTCTGTTTTCGAACGGTAGGCAAGAAGTTTGTGGGCCTCTCCCTCCTCCAGGTCGTAACCACCTCTTTTGTCGTTGACCTCCTTCCCCCTATGCAGGTCACCGATGACCTGGTTTTGGTCGTAGTTATATCAGCGGCCCTGAATGGGCTCGCCATGGGCCTGGCCCTTAAGGCCAATGCGTCTGCCGGGGGAACGGATTTTATCGCCACCTACGTCTCCAACAAGACCGGGAAGCCCTTCTGGAATGAGATTTTCATCTTCAACCTCTGTCAGCTTCTTCTGGCCGGTCTTTTCTTTGGCTGGCGGCCGGCCCTCTATTCCATCATCTTCCAGTTCCTCTCCACCCAGGCCATCAACAAGGTTCATGAGCGCTATAAGCGCTTTACCCTCATGTTCGTGACCGACTCCGTCGAGCCCTATGCCACCGACCTCATGAAGTTGACCCAGCACGGGGTAACTTCAGTAAAGGGAGTGGGGGAGTATTCAGGCGAGGAAAGAGTCCTCCTTTATATGGTGGTCTCCAAGTCCGATATGCCCTTGATCAACCAGTATTTGGCGGAACATGGCCAAGGTGTCTTTATGAACGTCATGGATTCCCATGATTTGACGGGACGGTTCTACCTCAAGCCGCTGGACTAATGCGTCAGGAATAGCGGAGGAAGGAGAGGACCAGGGAGCCTTTCTTCGTCTCTTTAACCACTTGGAGAAAGCGGGCCTTGCCCTTGTGGCGGAAGGAAATCCGCTGGCCCTCCTCTATGGTGTAGTGGTCCCGGGTCATTTGGAGGCCGTCGACGTAGACCAGGCCCTCTCGGATGGCTTTCTGGGCCTTGCCCCGGGAGAGACGGAAGAGGGTGGAGACCACCCGGTCGAGACGGAGGGAGGAGACAATGATTTGCACTTCCTCGCTCTTGGGGCGGGCTTCCTCGGGCAGGTTCTCGATGACCCGGACCTCTACCCGGGCCCTTCCCACCTGGCTAAGGTTGTTGGTGATAAAATCGACCACATGTCCCTTGACGTAGACATAGGCCTTGTCGGGAAAGGCGATGATATCTCCGGTCACTTTCCGGTCCAGGCCCAGGCCCAGGAGGGCCCCCAGGTAGTCGGGATGGGCCAAGTGAACAAAGGAGGGAGCCGTGGAGGTAATTTCCAATAGGGCCAGGTCCGGTTGCCCGAGACCGAAGTGGACCAGCTTTCTTTCCCAGTCCTCTTGATAGACAGTGGGTTGGGCATAAGAGAGCCGGTCTTTTATCGTCAGGAATGCAGAAAATTCCTCCGGGGTCAGGAAGTCGGAATCCAGGGGCCGGTCCTGGGTGTAGGCCATTTGGGCCAAATCTTCAAAGCGGTCAGTGATCAAGGGAACCCCTTTCTTTGCCTTTTTTTCTGAAGGATTTTTTCCGGGAAGGAGGCAAGTTATGGTATATTCTAAGATGAGCCTTTACTTAGCTTAGCATGAAAGAGAGCGACCTGGAGGCGATTCGTAAAGGAAAGGTGGAAGTACCCTTGCAGAAGCGCAATTACTATCGAGATGAGTCGTCCTTGGAACCGGCCCGCGGGTCCGAGGATGAATTCAATATCGATGAAACCAGTCCAATTCCTATTCCTAAAGCACCGAGGGCCCAGGCCTACCGGCCGGAAAGAAAAGTCAGGACGGAGGCAAGGCCAGGTTCTTCCTATCGGCCGGTCCAGGGGGTGGCAAAGACGCCAAAACCCAAGTCCTCCTACCGCTATCTTATGGTCCTCCTGGTGGTTTTCTTAGTGACTATTTTGTATACGGCCTACTTATTCCGCGGTTTTATTGGCAAGGGTCCCAAGCCTGAGGCCCAGAGCCAGAAAAATTATGAACTGGTCGACCCGACTTCGGAGGGAATTTCCATCGAATAAGGGAAAGGGCGGACCCCGTCCAGCCCTTGAATTGGGCTCTTGCGAGCCCCTATGCGATGTGATACCATGATATGCAACACCGTCTGAAAGGAGATCAAGATGGAACGCTACGATGAGGTCAAGGACATTGTCCAGGACGTCCTGGGGGAAAAGGCCCAGGATATCCAACCGGACACGGACATCGTTGAGGATTTGGATGCGGATTCATTGGACCTGGTGGAAGTCGCCATGGCGATTGAAGACTATTATGGCATCGAAATCGAGGATGAGGCCATTGCTGAAATCCACACTTTGGATGACATCGTTCGGGAGTTGAACCGGATTCTCGGCGATAAGGCGATGGGTTCGGAAAAACTTTTGTAAAAGACTTGCAAATACATTTTCTGCTTGCTATACTGTTTAGGTCATCTCTTGATTGGGGAAACAAAGGGGTATAGTTCAGTTGGTAGAACGTCGGTCTCCAAAACCGGATGTCGGGGGTTCGAGTCCTCTTGCCCCTGTTTTAGGGGCCTGTAGCTCAGGTGGTTAGAGCGCACGCCTGATAAGCGTGAGGTCGTTGGTTCGAGTCCAACCAGGCCCATATTGACCCGCAGCATAGGCTGTGGGTTTTTTTATTGTCATCGGAAGTCCCATGGAAACCGAAGAGGAGGGTTCAATGGCTTTTGAATTGGAGGCTAGGCAAGCCGACAAACTCTTTGAGAGCTTGTCCAAAGAATACGACCTGTATGCGCCCGTCCGGACGGACGAGGAGGCCAATGATGGGGAATCCTATATCCGCTATGAGAAGGTGACGGCCTTCAAACAAGTGGCTTGGGACCTCCTGGCACATGAGCCTGCCAAGGTCGCCATCACTCCGGCTCGAGAGGAGATGGTCCATTTTATAGAAGACCGGGCTATGGAGGATCCGGGCTTTTCCAAAAAGCGCCTGATCTTTGCCCGACCCTGCGACATTGTCTCCCAGGAAATCCAGGACAATATGTTCCTGAAAAATGGAGGAATCGTTGATAGCTACTACAAGAGGGCCCGGGACCGGGTCAAGTTTGCCTTGATGGAGTGCGCCGGTGGCCAGGAATCCTGTTTCTGCAATTCCATGGGCGGGGCCCATACGGATGATTGGGCTTTTGCCTGCCGGTTCTCCGAGGATGGCCTTCAAGCGGAGGTCAAGGACCCTTCCTTCGTCGCCTGTTTTGAGGAGGTCGGGGGCAGGGAGGTGGACTACGCCTTTTCCTATGTGGAAGAGGATGACAATCCGGTCGACCTGCCCGACCTTTCGGATGAGGAGCTTTACCGGGCCATCCTGAAGGACCCCCTCTGGGACCTCTACGGCGGCCTCTGCGTCAACGCCCTCCAGTGCACCAAGACCTGTCCCACCTGCACCTGCTTCACGGTCATCGACCGGGCAGAGGAAGGGAAGGACCCCATCCGCTATCGGGAATATGCCTCCTGTATGGACAATGACTATGAGAAGATGGCCAAGCAGAAGGGGATGCGGACCGACAATGCCATGCGGACCCGCTTCCGGGTTCTCCATAAGATCCACGACTACCAGGCCCGCTTTGGCGACCGGCCTATGTGCACCGGCTGTGGCCGCTGCACCCGGAACTGTCCTAAGCACATCAATATGGCCATGATCATCAAGCAGGTCAATAAGGCGGTGGACCGCTTGCATAAGGAAGAAGCCGGCCAGGGAGAAGAAAAACCGGCCGGGGAGGTGGAATAATGACGGACACCATGGCAACAAAGAACCCCTACCTGAGCCGGGCTCATGAAATCCTGGCCATCCGGAAGGAAACTCAGATGGAGTGGACCTTCCGCCTGGCCTATGATACGGAAAAGACCAACCCCCATCCCGGATGCTTTTATATGCTGGGCATTCCCGGAATGGGCGAAACCCCCATTTCCTTCTCCGAGAAGGGACCGGGCTACCTGGACTTCACCCTCCGCAATGTCGGCGAGGTGACCGACGCCATCTTTGCAAAGAAGCCGGGGGAGACCATCCACCTGAGAGGTCCCCTGGGCAATGGCTGGCCCATGGACCGGTTCCGCGGCAAGCACATGGTCCTCATCGGCGGAGGAACCGGCGTCGCCCCCATCAAGTCCCTCATGGAGGCCGCCTACCATGATAAGGACCTCTTTTTGTCCATGACCATCGTGGTCGGCTTCCGTGACCATGAGGCCATCCTCTTTAAGGAAGCCCTGGACAAGTATGAGAAGGATGACTTCTTCACCACCCTCTACTGCCTGGACAATGAGTCCCACGAGACCTGGCGGAAGGGCTTTGTCACCGAATATCTCAAGGAGATCCCCTTCGATGAATTCGGCGACGACTATGCCGTCGCCCTGGTCGGGCCCCCACCCATGATGCACTTCTCCGCCCTGGAGCTCATGAAAAACGGTGTGGAAGAAGACCACATCTGGCAGTCATTCGAGCGAAAGATGTATTGCGGCCTGGGCAAGTGCGGCCACTGCCGGATGAACCAAGACTACGTCTGCATCGACGGCCCCATCTTCAACTACACCCAAGCCAAGAAATTTGTAGACTAAGACAAGCAAGCGAAGACAGAGAAAAAGAAGCCGGACACCGTGGGGTGGCCGGCTTTTCTTTTGTGAGGTAAAATCCCGAATTTTCTCATCGTGCCGCCACCCTTGACGGCAGGACAAAATTCGCTTTTTCATCTTCGCCGACGGCGACGAACTCAGCAACTTCCCTTCCCTCCCCGTCGGCTATTTTATTGTAGCGAATTTTATCCTTAGGCCATCAAGGGCAAGCCGCCTGTGGCGGTGGCTCCTGCCTCGGGCTCTGAACTCAATGTTTTGCCTTCTACTTTCTCTTGGTGACGCTCATATCAATGCTTTGGTGTCGGATAATTAAGGTCATAGGCGACACTTGTCCGGTATTCAGACATTTTTTGCCACTACAGATCCCCCTTATCTGGCAAAATCGGGAAAAAGGGGGCCATGTGGAGCCCCCTCATCTGGTCGAATCAGGGAATAAGGAGGCCAAGCAAAGCCCCCTCATCTGGCGAAATCGAGGGGAAAGGGGGCCAAACGAAGCCCCCTTATCTGGCGAAATCAAGGGAAAGGGGGCCAAGCCGAGCCCCCTCATCTGGCTGAATCAGGGAATGAGGGGGAATAGGCTGTGCTGACCCCCAAAAGTTGGACCAAGAAATCTAACTTTTGGAGGTTTAATATGGCCAAATACACGACAGATTTTAAGATAGGAATTGTCAAAGAATA